>Ga0153928_1000273_pt1 | contig 26199 bp, 27 predicted proteins | sample TSNJ012MetaG_FD_106656 | JGI IMG/M metagenome (GOLD analysis project Ga0153928, IMG submission 106656) | Attine ant fungus gardens microbial communities from New Jersey, USA - TSNJ012 MetaG | ecosystem: Host-associated > Fungi > Mycelium > Unclassified | place: USA: New Jersey, Wharton State... | reverse complement strand
GGGGGATCGTGTTCAATTGCAACAAGTCATTCTCAACCTGGTGCTCAACGCGGTCGAAGCAATGAGTTCGGTCGAGGGGGCGCCGCGAGAGCTGCTGATCAGCACCGAGCAGATCCCGGGAAATGGCGTCCTCGTCGCGGTTCGCGATTCCGGTCCGGGGATCGATCCGGAGCATGTCGGGCGCGTTTTCCAGGCTTTCTACACGACCAAGCCCGGCGGAGTGGGAATGGGGCTCTCGATCTGCCGCTCCATCATCGAGGCACATGGCGGCCGGCTGTGGGTGGATGCGAATGAACCGCGCGGTACGGTATTTCAGTTCACGTTGCCGAGTGCCGGTGAACCCGAAGTTCGCACTGCAATTGCCGCGGAAAATGAGGTTACCAACAGAGAGCTGCGCGAAGGCACCGTTTCAACAGCTTGTCATCAATTGGTTTGCGAAGATAACCGATGACTCCTTCCTTCAGAAGGCACGCGCACGCCTCGTCGTCCGGATAGGCCGTCATCAGGATCGTTGGAATCGCGTGCTCCGTCTCGATGAGATGCCGGTAGAGTTCGATTCCCGTCATCACCGGCATATGGACGTCGGCGATCAGGCAGGCCGTTTCAGCGAGTCGAGGTGACGCGAGAAAATCCGCTGCCGACGGGAAAGCCTCTACGCTATGGCCCAGCGACTCCATCAGCAGTCGCATGGACTCGCGAAAGAACTGGTCATCTTCAACGATCGAGACCAGAAAAGCTTTCGGCATGACAACTCCGGCCGTTCGCTCGACCCTGTGACGGCGGCATGCGGATGCCGTAGCCTGCGTCAAAGGGTGCCATTAGGGCAATGCCAGCGGCAGGTAGACTTTGGATTATCCCACACGGGGATTTCTTCGGCTCAGCACGAAGACCACCGCCGGACAACATCGGTGTGTGTAAACCTTGGTCTATACCGTGTGCGTCCTGTGGCCGCCGAATCGCGCTATTCATGTCCACCGCTTGGGAATAGGATACGTGTAGTCAGGCCAACGTGCGAACTGCTCCATTCCGCGGTCGTCTTCGTGAGCAACCGTGATGGTCGATGCAACCCCCACCGTATTGGTCGTCGACGATGATCCCGCCCTTCGGAAGTCCATCGGGCTTTTGTTAGAATCGGTCGACGTGCATGCTCGGCTGTTTGCGTCCATCGACGACTTTCTCAAGTCCAATCCCATGGACGGCCCGAGTTGCCTCGTTCTCGACGTCAGACTGCCGGGAAAGAGCGGTCTCGATCTTCAGCGCGAGCTCGCCGCGACGAACAGGGACCTTCCGATCATCTTCATCACCGGGTACGGCGACATCCCGATGACGGTGCAGGCGATGAAGGGCGGGGCCATCGAATTTCTAACGAAGCCGTTTCGCGATCAGGACCTCCTCGACGCCATTCAACTCGGCCTTTCGCGCGACCGCGCTCGGCGGGAGAAAGAGAACGTGCTGGCGGACCTGAGGGAGCGCTTCGCCTCGCTCAGCCCCAGGGAGCGCGAGATCATGATTCAGGTCGCGCGGGGCCGCCTCGGCAAACAGATCGCCAATGATATCGGCGTCGCCGAATCCACCGTGAAGGTGCATCGCAGCCGGGCGATGCAGAAGATGAACGCCGGTTCACTTCCCGAACTCGGCCGGATGGCTGACAGACTGAGGCTCGTACCCGACAAGCCGCAACGCTCCTGAAGCGGCGGGGATGTGGCGGCCCCCCGCGGCGTGTAAACTAAGGTTCAGGCATCAGCGCCATATCGGTTATTCAATAAGACCCGCGGCGAGTGGACCGCGACGCTCCAAACCGCCTAGGGATGCCGATCATGCGTGACGTCAAGCCAGGAGCCCCATCATGACCCGTTTACTCGCCCTTGTCGGCCTCGCGGCTGCGCTGACCGTCACGGCGTTGAGGGTCGCTCCGTCCGCCGCGGCGCCGCGGAATCCCTATGCCCAATGCATGACCGACGACGGCTACGGTCGATTCCGGCCCTGCAGCGCGGGCTACAAACGGGAGCATCCGAATTGGCGCGCCGGAGACGAGTGCATGACCGACGACGGCTACGGCCGCTTTCGCTCGTGCAGTGCGGGCTACAAGCCCCGGCATGCCAAGTAGGTACCACGCCGATGGCCGCGCGGCGAAACCGCGCGGCTATCAAATCAAGTCCGGCGGCGCGACAAGGTGGGTCGCATGCACGGCTTTCGCTCGGTCCTGAAGGCGTCTTCCTCGATCCTGGCCGAAATGGAAATGACTGCCGGTTGCACCTTTTCGACCACGCCGGCGAAGCTCACCGGGCGGATCACGGCCGCAGCCGCCGGCTCGGCCGTGACAGCGTCGCTCGGCCACCGCGCGAAACTCAGCGGGGGTGAACGCAGCCAATGTCGCCGCAAAGACGACAAGGCTGGCGACCTTTGGCCGGGACACCGGCGGCAACGGCGAAGTCGATTGTCGCGCAACTCAGGGGACACGGTTCCGTCGTTCGCGCCGCGCTCGGGGTGGATTTGCAGCCGCGCACGGATGAGATCGCCGTCGGATTGGCGACCCGGCGAGCCCCCGGCGCGCTCGTCAGCGGACATTGCCCGCGCAAGGGTTTGGACGCCGCCACGATCGACTGTGGAGATATCATCACGTCGATCGATGGCCTACAAATTCAGGACCCGCGCGGCCTGGCGAGACAGATGGACCTCATTGCACCCGATACGCTGGTCGAGGCGGGCGTGCTGCGCAAGAGCGCGGCAAGGGTCGTGCGCTTGAGGCTCGGTCGGGTCGACCATTAGGCGCGCTGGAGTCGAGCCCATGCGGGCTCATCGGTACAAGCTGTTGCTAAGTTCGAGGTTCAGATGCCTTGCCGTATCGGCGTCTTGCTGTCAGCGCTGCTCCTTCCGTTAGGCCTCGTACCGACGGTCGCGCGGGCGCAGCCGGCACCCGGGACGCCGCCGGCGGTCGGTGCGGTGCGCGCCGAGCGCCAGCAGATTACGCAGAGCGACGAGTTCATCGGCCGCATTCAGGCGGTGAATCGCGTGGCGCTGGTGGCGCGGGTGACCGGGTTCCTCGAAAAGCGGCTGTTTGTCGAGGGCACCGAAGTCAAAAAAGATGCGCTGCTTTACGAGATCGAGCGGCCGCCCTTCCAGGCGCAGGTCGATTCTGCCAAGGCCAACGTGGATCAGCTCGAGGCGCAGCACGTCAACGCAAAAACGGCGCTGGACCGCGCCCAATATCTTGTTGAAAAGAACGCCGGACCGCAATCCAACGTCGATTCCGCGCTCGCCTCCGAGCGCTCTCTGGCGGCCCAGATCGAGGGCGCGAAGGCGCAACTCAAGACCGCCCAGATCAATCTCGATTACACCGAGATCCGCGCCCCCATCGACGGCAGGATCACGACCACAGCCATCACCGAAGGCAATGTGGTCTCGCCGACCAGCGGCACATTGGCGACCATCGTCAGCCAGGATCCGATGTATGTGCTCTTTTCCGTCGCCCAGCGGACCGGGCTCGATCTGCGCAACCGCTACGCTGCGAAGGGCGGGTTTGCCGCGGTGGTGATCAAGCTGCGCCTGCCGGACGGGAGGATCTACGAGAAAGAAGGCAAGCTCGACTATGTCGCGCCGACCGTCGCCGAGAACACCGATACCGTGACCCTGCGCGGCGAGATTCCCAACGCGCTGCTGCCCGGCTTGAAGCCCGGAGAGGTGGGCTCGCGCGAACTCGCTGACGGTGAATTCGTGACCGTGTTGCTCGAGGGCGTGCAGCCGATCGAGGTACTCGGGATTCCGCGCGCCGCCGTTCTGTCCGACCAGCAGGGAGATTACGTCTATGTGGTCGATGCGGAGGGCAAGGCGCAAATCCGCCGCATCCAGCTCGGCCAGTCCACCCCCTCCACCGCGGTCGTGACATCCGGGCTCAACGAGGGCGAACTCGTCATCAGTGAGGGCCTGCAGCGGGTGCGGCCCGGCGCGGCGGTTTCCCCCGGCCCCGCCAACCCCGCGCCGGCGATTTCGCCGCCGAGAGCGGGCAGCTCGAAGCCGCCCGCCACTACTGCAAGCGGCTCCTCCGGCGGGCCGCGCCCATGATCTCGCAAATCTTCGTCGCCCGCCCGCGGCTCGCCGTCGTCATCGCCATCGTCATGACGATCGCGGGCGCGCTCGCCATCTTGCGCATACCGGTCGCGCAATTTCCCGACATCGTGCCGCCCCAGGTAGTGGTGACGGGCTTCTATCCGGGTGCCTCGGCCAATGTCGTGGAATCCAGCGTTGCGCAGCCGATCGAGGCCTCGGTCGTCGGCGTCGACAAGATGATCTACATGAAATCCACGAGCGGGAACGACGGCAGCTACAGTCTGACCGTCAGCTTTGTGCTCGGCAGCGATCCCGATATCGATACCGTGAACGTCAACAACCGGGTGCAGACCGCGCTTGCCAAGCTGCCCGCCGAGGTTCAGCAGGAAGGATTGACTGTCCAGAAGAAATCGTCGGCGATTCTGCAGTTCATCGTGCTTTATAGTGAGAATACTGCCCAGGACCCGGTTTTCATCACCAATTATGCGGTGATCAACATCCTGGATGTCCTCTCCCGCATTCCCGGCGTCGGCGATGCCGCGCTGCTCGGAACGCTCAATTATTCGATGCGTATCTGGTTCGATGCCAAGCGCCTCGACAACCTGGCCCTGACGCCGGCCGACATCATCAACGCCATCCAGGCGCAGAACGTTGAGGCGCCGGTCGGCCGTATCGGCGCGCGTCCGATCGGGACCGAACAGCAGTTCCAGATTAACGTGCAGACGCAGGGCCGACTGACCACGGCCGAGCAGTTCGGGAACATCGTCCTGCGGGCCAACCCGGACGGCTCCTTACTGCGCGTTCATGACGTGGCAAGGGTCGAGCTCGGCGCGCAGAACCAGGACGTGGATACGCGCATCAACGGTCAGTCGGCGGTCGCAATCCGCATCACGCTCTCGCCCGGCGCCAACGCCATCGCCACCGCGACCCTCGTCAAGCAGAACTTGGATCGCCTGAGCAAGCGGTTTCCGCCCGGCCTGAAATACCTGGTGAACTACGATACGACGACCTTCGTGCTCGACACGGTCCGTGACGTGCTGATCACGCTGATGATCGCCTTTGCGCTGGTCGTGCTGGTGGTCTTTCTGTTTCTCGGCAGCGTCCGCGCGACCCTGATCCCCGCGGTTGCGGTGCCGGTGAGCCTGATCGGCAGCTTCGCGGTGCTGCTCGTGATGGGCTACACGGCCAACACGATCTCACTGCTCGCCATGGTGCTGGCAATCGGAATTCTGGTCGATGATGCGATCGTGGTGGTGGAAAACGTCGAACGGGTGATGGAGGAGGAGCCCGACCTCTCGCCGGCCGCGGCAACCAACAAGGCGATGGCCGAAATCACCGCGCCGATCATCGCCATCAGTCTGGTTCTGCTCTCCGTGTTCGTGCCGGTTGCCTTCATCCCCGGTGTTTCCGGGACGCTGTTCCGCCAATTCGCGGTGACCATCAGCATCGCGATGGTGATCTCCGCGATCAATGCGCTGACGCTCTCGCCGGCGCTGTGCGCGGTGTTTCTCCGCCACAGTGGACCCAGACGCGGTCCGATGGGTTGGCTGCTGCGCCGGATCGACAATGTCCGCGATGGCTATGCGGCGGTAGTGCGGCGGCTGGTGCGCGTCTCGATCTTCGGTACCGTGCTGATCCTGGTCTGTACCGCGGGTGTCTACCTCGTGTCGCTGCGCACCCCGACCGGATTCCTACCCGAGGAGGATCAAGGGGCCTTTTTCATCTCGGTGCAGTTGCCGGACGGCGCGTCGGTCTCGCGCACCGGCGAGGCGGTCCGCGACATCGAGGCGCTCCTGAAGTCGATGCCGCAGGTCGAGAACGTGTTCTCGGTGATCGGCTTTTCGATCCTCGACAACGTCAACGAGCCGAATATGGCCTTTGTGGTCCCCACCCTGAAGCCGTTCGCCGATCGCGCCGGCACCGCCAACTCGGCGCAGGCACTGATCGCAAGACTGTTCGGGCAGAGCCAGCAGGTGCGCACGGCAACCGTGATCCCATTCAACCTCCCGCCGATCATCGGCCTCTCCACTTCCGGCGGCTTTGAATACGAGCTCGAAGCGCTCGAGGGCCAGGAGCCGGCGGCGATGAACAGCGTGATGCAGGGGCTGATCGCCAACGCCAACCAAAATTCGCAGCTCGCGCGCGTGTTCTCGACCTTTACCGCCAGCAATCCATCGATCTATCTCGACATCGACCGCGAGAAGGCCCAGGCGCTGGGGCTCGCGATGAGCGATGTGTTCAACGCATTGCAGACGACGCTGGGCAGTTTCTACATCAACAACTTCAACCTCTACGGCCGTATCTGGCAGGTCAACATCGAGGGCGATGCCGCCGACCGCAGCGACGTGCCGTCGCTGTGGCAAATCTACATCCGGAACAAATACGGCGCCGCCGTGCCGCTGCGCTCGATCGCCAACGCGGACATCGTCGTCGGACCGCAGGTCATCACGCGCTACAACAATTACCGGGCAATTCCGATCCAGGGCGGCCCCGCGCCGGGCATCGCGTCCGGCACCGCGCTGAGCGCGATGACGCAGGTGTCCCAGCAGACGCTCCCGCCCGGATACGCCTCCGAATGGACCGGGACCGCCTATCAGGAGGTGGCCGCGGCGGGGCAGACCGGGGCGATCCTCGGCCTCTCGGTGCTGTTCGCGTTCCTGTTCCTGGTCGGACTTTACGAAAGCTGGATCATCCCCGTCCCAGTCTTGCTTTCGGTCCCGATCGGGGTGCTGGGCGCATTTACCGGAATCCTGATCGCGCACCTGTCGCTCGATCTTTATTCCCAGATCGGCCTGGTCGTGCTGATTGCGCTGTCGGCGAAGAACGGCATCCTGATCGTGGAGTTCGCCAAGGATCAGCGTGAGGGCGGGCAATCGATCGAGGATGCAGCCGTGCTGGGCGCCAGGATGCGGTTCCGGGCGGTGATGATGACCTCGTTCGCATTCATTTTGGGCGTGTACCCGCTGGTCAGGGCGCAGGGAGCTGCCGAAATCAGCCGCCATGATGTGGGCACGCCGGTGTTTGCCGGGATGATCGCCGCGAGCGCCATCGGTCTGTTCGTCATCCCGATGCTCTATGTCACGTTCCAGGGATTGCGCGAGCGCAGCTCGGCGTTCTTCCAGCGACTCCATCGCCCGCGTCCTTTGCAATATTTGGCAAAGTTTAATTGGCGGCGAACGACAAGCACGAGCGAGGGATAACGAACCCACGCGGGCGTTTGAACGCGAGGACAAAACATGTCGTCCGTATCGTTCACGTCGGCTGCTTCAACGCCGCGATTGCGCGCCCGTCGCGAAACGGTCGCCGAACATGGGCAGACCGCTGACGGATTCCGCCTGGGTCGCCTCGTCCTGAAGAACGTCCCAGTGCTCGGCGAGCTTGCCGTCTTCGACGCGTACGATATCGGCGGCGATCCATGACCTCGGACGACCGTGGCCCGAAAAGCGCCCGTGAGCGATGACGTAGTCCCCTTCGGCGAGGATCACGTGATTTTCGTAGCGGAGTGCGTCGGGAAGGCCGCGAACAAGATTGAACAAGCCGTCGCGGCCGGGCGGAATATGGGCGCTATGTTGGATGTAGCGGTCCGACCAGAGCCGCTCCGCCGCGGCATAGTCGCGTTTGTTGAACAACATCTCGAAGGCTTTGAGCACGAGCGCCTTGTTCTGTTCGGGTGACGTGGCGGTCATGTCGTTCTCCGTCAGGAAGGCTTCTCATTCACGCCGGTTTCAACGCCGTCGGGTCGACCGGCATCTTGCGCAATCGCTTGCCGGTCGCCGCGAAGATCGCGTTGGCGATCGCCGGCACGATGGCCGATGTTCCGGTCTCGCCCATGCCGCCCGGCGGCTCCGAACTTTCTACGATGTGCACGTCGACGGCCGGCGCCTCGTTCATGCGCAGCATTTGGTAGGTGTCGAAGTTCGTCTGCTCGACGCGGCCTTTGTCGAGCGTGATTTCGCCATAGAGCGCAGCCGTCGCGCCAAACATGATACCGCTCTGGATCTGTGCCTGCACCGTGTCGGGATTGACGACAGTGCCGCAATCGACCGCGCAGGTGACGCGGCGAACGCGGACGGTGCCGTCTTTCGCCACTTCGACCTCGGCCACATGCGCCATGTAGCTGCCGAACGCGTTCTGCAGCGAGACGCCGCGGCCGCTCCCTTTGGGCAACGGCCGATCCCAGCCCGCCTTCTGCGCGGCGAGATCGAGAACGGCTTTGGCGCGCGGTGTCTTTTCGAGCAGCGCCCGGCGATAGACGACCGCGTCCTGCTTGGCCGTGGCCGCCAGCTCGTCGATGAAGCTTTCGGTGACAAAAACGTTGTGCGACGGCCCGACGCTGCGCCAGAAGGCGGTGGGGATGCCGGGCGGTTCGACCCGCACATACTCGACGTGGAAATTCGGGAGATCGTAGACGAGATCGATCGCCCCCTCGGTGCTGTCGGGATCGAGCCCGTTCTTGAAGCCGGGCGGCAGCCATCGCGCAATAATCGAAGAACCGGCGAAGCGATGGTTCCAGGCAACCGGCTTGCCGTCACGATCGAGGCCGGCCGAGAGGCGGTCGAACCAATACGGCCGATACATGTCGTGCTGGATGTCCTCTTCGCGCGTCCACACGACCTTGACCGGGCCGTCGACCTGCTGCGCGATCTGGACGGCGCGTTCGGCGCCGTCGCTCTCCAATCGGCGACCGAAACCGCCGCCGATCAGATGATTGTGGACGATCACCTTTTCGGGCGGCAGGCCCGCGACCTTCGCGGCGGCTGTCTGGACCCGCGCCACTGCCTGGTTGCCGATCCAGATTTCGCATTCGTCCTTGCGAAAGTGCACCGTGCAGTTCATCGGCTCCATGGCGGCGTGCGCCAGGAACGGAACCTGATAGATCGCCTCGACCTTGGTCGCCGCGTTCGCCATCGCGCCGGCGGCATCGCCGATGTTCTGCGCGACCGCGCCCGGCTTGAGCGTCGCCTGTTCCAGCTCGGCGGCGATGTCGCCCGTTGTGAGCTTCGCGTACGGGCCGTCGTCCCATTCGATCTTGAGCGCCGCGAGCCCTTTCTTCGCCGCACCCATGTGGTCGGCGATGACCGCGATAGCGTCGTCGAGCCGCACGATCTGGCGCACGCCGTTGACCGCCTTGGCGGCCGCGTCGTCGACGCTCTTCACGCGTCCGCCGAACACCGGCGATTGCGCGAGCGTCGCGATCTTCACGCCCGGCGGCCGCACGTCGATGCCGTAGACCGCGGTCCCGTTGACCTTGGCGGGCGCGTCGAGGCGCTTCGCCGCGGTGCCGATGAGCTTGAACTCCCGCGGCTCCTTGAGCGGAACGTTTTGCGGCACCGGCAAGCGAGCCGCATCGGCAGCCAAATCGCCGTACTTCGCGGTTCGGCCCGTGGATTCGTGCACCACTTCGCCACGCTGCGCGCGACAGGAAGCCGGATCGACGTTCCAGCGCTTCGCCGCCGCTGCCACCAGCATGGTGCGGGCGGTTGCCCCGGCCTGACGCAGCGGCTTCCACGCCCCGCGCATCGCGTTCGAGTTGCCGGTGGCCTGCACGCCAAGCAACGGGTTGGCGTAAAGCTTCTCGTTCGGCGGCGCATGTTCCAGCCGCACCTGTTTCAGGTCGACCTCCAGCTCTTCGGCGATCAGCATCGGGATCGAGGTGTACGTCCCCTGTCCCATCTCGACGTACGGCATGGTGAGAACGACCTCGCCGTCGCCGCCGATGCGGATGAAGGCGTTGGGCACGAAATCGCCGGCCGCTTCGGCCTCGTCGTTCGCAAACGGCACGCGCAGGCCGAGCAGCAACCCTCCGCCTGCGGCGGCTGCTTGCAGAAAGGTGCGCCGGGAGAAGCGATTGTTGCTCATGCTCAGCCTCCCTGCGCCGCCTGCTTGATCGCGGCGCGAATCCGCACGTAGGTGCCGCAGCGGCAGATGTTGCCGGACATGGCGTCGTCGATGTCGGCGTCGCTCGGGTGCGGGTTGCCCGCCAGCAGCGCCGTCGCCGACATGATCTGGCCGGACTGGCAGTAGCCGCATTGCACGACTTCGCGACCGAGCCAGGCCTGCTGAATTTTCGCGCCGGCGGGTGTCGCGCCAATCGCCTCGATGGTCGTGATTTCGGAATCGCCGACGCTGTCGACCGGCGTGATGCACGAGCGCGTGGCGGCGCCGTCGATGTGGACCGTGCAGGCGCCGCACAGCGCCATGCCGCAGCCGAATTTCGTGCCGGTCATGCCGAGCACGTCGCGCAACACCCACAGCAGCGGCGTATCGCCGTCGACATCGATGCTGTGGGTCTTGCCGTTCACTTTGATCGTGAGTGCCATGACGCCTCCGGTCTTATTTCCCCCCGCAAGTCCTCCCCTATTTCGCCCGAAGCTGTCCGAGCGCGCTGAGCCAATTCTCCATGTGGAAGGTTTTCGCGATCTTGCCGTCCTTGATGGTCTGAATGTCGATCGCCATGATCCGAAAACTCTTGCCCGTGTGATACCACGGCGCAATGACGGCGCGCACCTGTTCCTCGCTAGGCGGCTGCGCCGCCGAAGCCGCGCCGAGATTGCCGGCGAAGGCAGCCAAGGCCGCAAGGATGGCGAGGTTCTTCATCGGGCGACTCCTTCGCGTCAATTTTCCAGCGCGGCGAACGGCCCCGCTACGGTTGATTACGTCTCGAGCAGCGTGCCGAGCGCCGCGGGCCACCGTGTCTCGAAGTCGATGTCTCGCTGGAGTCCGCGCTGCAACAGAGTTTGGATTCGCTGCTGCGCTTCCGGCCACGTCAGCGCGGCCTCAAACGAGTTGAGGGAGTCGAGCAGCCGGTCGGCGGATGGCAGCGAGACTTGGTTGACGAGATTCTTGGCGGCCGCGATGGCCCGCCGGTCGAACGAGGCGATCCGGCGCGCGAGCGCGTCGACGAAGCCGTCGAGCTCCGGGTCGGGCAGCGCCCGGTTGACGTATCCGTATCGTTCCGCGGTGTCGCCGTCGAAGTCGTCCGCGCCGAGAACGATTTCCAGTGCGCGGCCGCGGCCGAGCAGATGGGGGAGGCGTTCCGTGCCGCCGCCCCCGGGATGCACGCCGACCCCGACTTCGGGTTGGCCCAGCCGCGTGTTCTCGCGCGAGGCAAAGCGCATGTCACAGGCGAGGACGAACTCGCTGCTCACGCCGCGGACGCAGCCGCGGATCTTCGCGATGCTGACGACCGGAGACTTGGTGAGACGGACGAAGGTGTCCGTCAGGATCGGGAGGCCGGAAGCCCCGACCGCCGTCATGATGTTCCCGATCTTGCCGGTCAAATCGAAGTGGGCGAGGTAGAAGTCGGGATTCGCGCTCTCGAAGACGACGACACGGAGGCTCGGGCTGGCGTCCATTCGCGCGAGCAGATCCTGAAGGCCTTCGAATACGGCGGCGTCCACCATGTTGAAAGGGGGATATTCGAACACGACCCTCCAGAACGCCGGCGTTTCCTCGATCACCCGCACGGGCGCCGCTGATTGCGTCATCATTGACGTGACCTCGATGGTCGTCATTGTCTGGTTATTCGGCGGCATTGCGCAAAACGGTTTCCAGGGCTGCGTCGAGATAGCGCCCGACCGCGGTCACGCGCTCATCGCCATACTGGCCGAACAACGACGACGGCTTGTCATATTCAAATATCCCCCTGCCGTGCTCGCCCTCGAACAGAACCACCCGCAGCGGCGCGTAGAGAGCCGCGGGGAGCCGATGGCGGGTCATCTTTGAAGCGGTAAGGGGGTTGCCGATGTCATATTGCAGCGCATTGCGTCGGCTGCCCGCAATCTGCAACAACTCACCATGATCGCGTTCGCCGAAGATCGACAGCTTCGGTCCGTTCTCGTCGTACTCCTTCGCGCGTTTCTGATCGCCGCTGCGCAGCGCCTCGGCGATGCCGGTATCGAGCCTGGGTACGGTGCCCTCGAGCTTGCGGCGGACCTCCGCAAACGGTCGCTCAGACGAGATCCTGATGTGCTCAACCGCAATCGTTTGTGACGTGACGGATGCCCGCGTGGCGGTTTGGGTCATGTCGCGCTCCTATTTTTGTAGCTCCGGTTATTCAGGGAACGCGCGAATAGCGAATGGCGAATAGTTAGAAAAAGCATGTGTTACCATTCGCCACTCGCTATTGGCCTCTTGATCGGCCGATCAGGCCACGCGCGCCACCGATGTGACCGCATTCGCGGCCGCGCGGATCACGTCGATCACCAGGCCGTGGTTGGAGAGCATGGGGACGTGGCTGCTCTTGACCTCATGGGTGGTGGCGCCCATGCGCTTCGCCACGAAGCGTTGCAGCTCGGGGGGCACCGTGTGATCCTGGCTGGCAACGATGTACCAGCTCGGCTTGGTCTTCCATGCCGTGCCTTCGACCTTCTGGTCGAACAGGTCCGCCACCGGCACGCCCTGCGTGGCGTAGACCAGCTTTTGCTCCGCCTCCGGCAGGTCTCCCGCGAAGTGGCCGATGCCGCTGGGCTTGAGCCACACGCGCCCGTCCGTCACCTCAATGTGAGAAAAGACGTCGGTGACCGGGAACTTGTTGAGCTGGCTCTGCGAGGTCTCGTCGGCATCCGGCGCAAGGGCCGCGATGTAGACGAGCCCGGCCACGCGCGGATCGGTCCCGGCGTGCGTGATGAGCGTGCCGCCATAGGAGTGTCCAACCAGGATCGCCGGGCTGCTGACCCGGGCCAAGCAAGCCTTCACGGCGGCGACGTCGGTCGCGAGCGAATCGAGGCCGTGCTGGGATGCCATCACCTCGTGCCCCTCCGCCTGCAGCGTGGGGATCAGCTTCTGGAAGCATGAGCCATCGGCCCAAAGCCCGTGGGCGAATACGATGCTCGGTTTGATCTGTTTGGACATGGTGTGCTCCTTTGAGACTATAAAAAACACCTCAGCGCCGGATGGCGCTGCGGTCTCAGGCGACATGCGCTTCCCTCTTATCGATTAAGCCCGCGGCCTCCAGGATCAGGTGCGCCGTCTCGGCGGGGCGCGCGAGCATGGCGACGTGGCTCGACGTGACCTCGATCGTTTTGGCGTTGATCGTCTTGGCCATCGCGCGTTGCAGCGACGGTTGAATCGCCCGGTCGGCGGTTGCCACGAGGTACCAGCTCGGCTTGGTCTTCCAGGCGGCGACCGACACGTTTCCGCCCAGCGCGGCGCCGGCCGTCGGTGCCTGGGCGGCAAACAGGACGCCTTTTTCGGTCGGCGTCAGATCCTGCGCGAAATCGTTCTTGACGCCGGATTCAGTGAGTTTGAGAAAACCTTCATTGTCCGGCCGGATCTCCGCCCCCATGCGAGCGGGCTCGACGCTCGCGCCGAGAGAACCCGACGACTCGCCCACATCCGGCGCGAAGGCGGCAATGTAAGCGAGCCCCACCACCTTGGGATCGTTGCCGGCTTCGGTAATGATGACGCCGCCGTAGGAATGCCCGACGAGGACGATCGCGCCGTCCTCGAGCGCGATGGCGCGCCTGACCGTCGCCACGTCGGCCTCGAGCGAATTGAGCGGCAGTTGGACCGCGGTCACTCGCAGCCCGCGGGCCTGCAACAACGGAATCACTTTTGCCCACGATGAGCCGTCCGCCCACGCGCCGTGCACGAGAATGACATTGGATGCTCTGGCCATGCCGCTCGCTTCCTTCCTTCCTTTGGCATGGTCAGGCTAGTCCTGGCGGCGACCGGGACCGAGTGAAGAAGTGCAAAGCTTTGTGAAGTTCCAGGCTCGACGCGAAAATGCGGTAGAATCAATGGTTTGGCTCGATGCTCGGCTTGCCCCCAAAGGCGACCTTGACCCTGCCGGCCATATGAGCAAAACCGCAGCGCTCGAGCTGAATGGCTCGTCGCGAGGGTGAATGGTGCGACCTTCCAGCGGACAGCGCGCAAAGACTTCGCGCCCGCCGCCATTCGCCGGTCCGACAGCTCCCAGCGCCCAGGCCGCAACGGGCCTCGCGAGCGGCAAAGCCCTGACCTTCGGGCCGTTCCGCTTCCTTCCCGCCCAGCGCATGTTGCTTGAAGGCGATAAGGCGTTGCCGCTCGGGAGCCGCGCGCTCGACATTCTCAACCTTCTGCTCGAGCGCCACGGCGAGGTCGTCGCAAAGGACGAGATCATCGCCCGCGTGTGGCCGAACATTTTCGTCGACGAGTCGGTCGTGCGAACTCATATCGGCGCGCTTCGCAAGGTGCTGGCCGACAACCAGCGCACCAACCGCTACGTGTCGAATATTCCTGGCCGTGGCTATGCCTTCGTAGCGCCGGTCACGACCGTCGAACCGCCGCGCGCCCCTGCCTCGCCCGCCGATAACATCGAGGCGATTGCCAGACTGCCGCCGCCGCTCGCGCGCATGGTCGGCCGCGACGCGATGGTTGCGGAGCTGGCAGCATTGCTGCCGCAGCGCCGCTTCATGACGGTCGTGGGGCCGGGCGGAATCGGCAAGACGACCGCGGCGCTCGCGGTCGCGCAAAAGCTCGTCGGGTCGTACCCGGACGGCGTCTGTTTCGTCGATCTTGCCTCGGTGGCCGGCCCGGAACTCGTTATCAGCACGATCGCGACGGCGCTCGGCCTGCCGCTGCTCTCGCCGGAGCCCGTCGCGGAACTGCTCGCGGCGTTGCACCACCGGCGCATGCTGCTCGTGATCGACAATTGCGAGCACCTGCTCGACGCCGTGGCGCCGCTGGCGGAGCAGATCGTCGCCCGCGCGCGCGGCGTCCATCTGCTCGCCACCAGCCGCGAGCGGCTGCGCGCCGAGGGCGAGTGGGTGCACCACCTCACCCCGCTCGGATTTCCCCCGCAGGAACTAACGCCGTCGGCCGCCGACGCCTTGACCTTTCCGGCGATCGAGCTGTTCGTCGAGCGCGCGCGTGCGAGCCTCGATACGTTCGAGATGAACGATGCGGACGCGCCGATCGTCGCCGACATCTGCCGGAACCTTGACGGCCTTCCCCTCGCCATCGAGCTTGCGGCCGCGCATGTCGACACGTTCGGCATCCGCGGTCTCGCCGAGCGGCTCAGCGACCGCCTCACCATCCTGGCAAAAGGGCGCCGGACGGCGCTGCCGCGCCATCAGACCCTGCGCGCGACGTTCGACTGGAGCTATCACCTGCTCGCGCCGACCGAGCAGACCGTTCTCTGCTGTCTCGCGATCTTTTCCGCACGCTTTACCCTCGACGCGGCGCTCGCCGTGGCCGAGGGCCCCGAAATTTCCAGGCAAGACGCGCTCGACGCGCTCGTCAGTCTGGTCGCGAAGTCGCTGGTGAGCGCCGATGTCAGCGGCGACGCGACCAATTATCGCCTGCTCGAACTGATGCGCGCGTACGCCGGCGAGAAGCTCGCGCAGAGCAACCAGGCCGGCACGGTCGCGCGGCGGCACGCGGCCTATTGCTGCGCCGTGCTGCAGAAAGCGGAGAGCGATTGGCCAAAGCTTTCCAAGGCGGAATGGTTCAGCGCCTATGGCGGCTGGATCGGCGACCTGCGGGCCGCGCTCGACTGGTCGTTCGCGCCCGGCGGCGACGCGGCGTTGGGTATCGCCCTGACCGCGGCGTCGACCCCGCTCTGGTTCGCGCTCTCGCTGGTCAACGAGTTCCAGGAGCGCGGCGAGCGTGCGTTGGCGGCCATCGGCGGCGCGCCGTTGGCCGATTCCGAGATCGAGATGAAACTCAATGTCTCGCTCGGCGCCGCGACATTCAGTGCGCGCGGCCCGGTGCCGGGGATGTCGGAGAGATACGCGCGGGCCCTGGAAATCGCGCAACGCCTGGACGCCACGACTTATCAGCTTCGCGCGCTCTGGGGCTTGGCGGGAGAACGCTACGTTCAGGGGGACTACCACGCGGCGCTCGCCTACACCGAAAGATTTGCGCAAGTCGCGCAAGCGTCGGGCGACGCGGCGGCCGGGCTGGTGCGCGACCGCATGATGGCGCTTGGGCTGCATCTCGTCGGCCGCCAGGCGGACGCGCGGCCCTTTGCGGAGCGCGCGCTCGATCATCCCGCCGCCGCCATCCGCACCGCCCACAAGAGCTTTCACGAATACGACAACCGCGTTGCCGCGCGTTCGCATCTGGCGCGCATCCTTTGGCTGCAGGGCTATCAGGACCGCGCCGTCACCCTGGCCGAGGAAGGCGTGGCGCACGGAACGTCTCTCAATTACCCGCCCGCGCTGTGTTACGTGCTCGTTTATGCCGCCTGCCCGATCGCGTTCTGGACCGGCGACATGTCGGCAGCGCGGCGCTACGTCGACCTGCTGCTGGAGCAATCGAAAAATCTATCCTACGGATACTGGCAATCGTGGTGCCAGTGCTTCCAGCGGGCGCTGGATCTCGGAAAGGACGGCACGGTGGGGTTTGCGGATCGGCTGCTCAAGCTGCGCACGTGCGCCTTGGGCGCTCTTTATCTGGACATGCTCAGCACCCTCCGCGAGGAAGTGGCCGGCCCGCAAGCCATGGCACGGATCGAGAAGGACCGTGAAAGCTGGTGCGCGGCGGAAGTGCTGCGCGCGATCGCCTGCGGCATGCTCAAGCAGGGCGGCCCGGCGGCTGCCACGGCGGCGCAACCGATCCTGCTTGGCTCGCTCAACATGGCCCGCCGGCAAGGCGCGCTGTCCTGGGAACTGCGCAGCGCGACCAGCCTCGCTCGACTTTGGCAAAGCCGGCGCCGCCTTGCCGAGGCGAGCGAGCTGCTGGCCCCGGTCTACGGCCGATTCAGCGAGGGCTTTGCGACCGCCGACCTGACCGCCGCGCGCCGCCTGCTGGACGAACTGGCGCAGGGGTGATCTCATCGCGCTTTCGCGCGAGGAAACACCTGCGGGCGGGACTGGTTTTTTCGCCATCCTGCTCTAATTAGGCTGGTATCCGGATCGGAAGATTCCCCAAACCTGTAACAGGCAGGAGATGACAGATGGCCACCAGTGTAACGAGACACGTGCGGGGCGCCGCGCTCGAGACGCCGACCGATCTCAAGCCCAACGCGGTCAAGGACATATCCGGCGCGCTTAACCTTATGCTCGCGGACATGTTCGCGCTCTATCTCAAGACCAAGAACTTCCACTGGCACATGTCGGGCCCGCATTTTCGCGACTATCATCTCCTGCTCGACGAGCAGAGCGAGCAGATTTTCGCCACCACCGACGACATCGCCGAGCGCGTGCGCAAGATCGGCGGCACCACGCTGCGCTCGATCGGCCAAGTCGCCCGGCTCCAGCGCGTGCTCGACAACGACGCCGAGTTCGTCACCGCGCAGGACATGCTGGCCGAGCTGCGCGACGACAACAAGCAGCTCACCGCGCACCTGCGCGAGACCCATGACCTGTGCGACGAGCACGGCGACGTGGCGAGCGCGAGCCTGATCGAGAACTGGATCGACGAGGCGGAGCGGCGCACCTGGTTCCTCTACGAGTCCTCGCGCCGGCACGGCGAGGGGTAGGCTCATCTCTGATTCGTCATGCCCCGCGAAAGCGGGGCGTCCAGTAATCACCGCCGCAGTTTTATTTGAGAGGTCGGTGTCTACTGGATCGCCCGCTTTCGCGGGCGATGACGAGTCCCAGCGGATGATTGCCCAGTTGCCCGTCACTTGTGCCGCGCGATGAGTTGATCGGCGACATCATCGAGATCGTCACCGACAATGTGCGGCTGAGGCCCTACTCCCAGAACATCGTTCCCGACCCGCTTGATGAGCGCCGCCTGCCAGCCCGCCGCGACGGCGCCCAGCGTGTCCCAGGTGTGGCAGGCGATAAGGCAGAACTGGGACGGCTCGGCCCCCACCTCTTTCTCGACATAGGCGTAAGCCTCGCGCGACGGCTTATGGTGCTTCACCCCGTCGGCGCTAAACCGGCGCTCGAAGAGATCGACGATGCCGCCATGCTCGAGCTGACGGGTTTGAACCTCAAGCAGATTGTCCGTGAGGGTGAAGAGCCGAAAGCCCGCATCGCGTAGCTTGCGCAGCGCCGCCGGCACCTCGGGGTGGGGAGGCATGGTGGAAAACTTGCCCGTCAGCTCCTTCTTGTCGCGATCTTCAATCTTGATGCCGCGCGTATCCGCCAGCATTTTCATCACGGCCGCTCCGATATCGGTGAACGGGACGTAGCAGCCGGCCACGGTGAGCGCGGCGGAATACATGATGAAGTTGGCGAACCACAGGCGCATGGCGCTTTTCTCACCGAAGATGCGCTCGAAAGTCGGCTCCATCGTCCCCAGATCGAGAAGCGTCTCGTTCACATCAAAGACGATCAGCGGAAGAGCGGCCATGTTCCTGCACTCCTGATTGTTGTTGCACTTGGTCTGGAGTTCACCGGTTTGTCAGCGCTTGTTCTTGAGTCGATGGCGATGCGCGGCCTGCTTGGCGCGATTGCCGCAGATCGCCATGCTGCACCACCTTCTCGCCTGCCGGCGGCTGTGGTCGGCGAACACCAGCGTGCAGTCAGGTCCCTCGCACGCTTTCACACGCGCGAAATCCTCCTCGCACACAAACTTCGCCAGCGCTTCGCCGATCGGCAGCAATAAGGATTCAGGCGATCGCCAGCGCCGCGCTACTTGCAGCTCCAAGCGATCGCTCCCGTCGTGGCGATGGTGCGATATCCGGCTGAAAGCTTCGTCACGCTCCAGGAGCCCGTTGAGAGATCCCAGTTCGTGCAGCGCCCTGGGGGTAAGCGGCCGGCCCATGTGTTTGTGAACGAAACCTCTGAACCACTCGCGCAAAGCCCGCGCCTGATCCGCGACCTTGTCGAGTTCGCCCGGCATCGCCCGCGCCTTCAATTCATCCAGTGCCTCCGCCGGCACAAGCTTGGCCTGAGCCAGCCACCGCAAGAGGCCATCGCCGCTGTCGAGCCAGTCGACAGGCGTGTCGACCAGCGTGGCGATGGAGTTCAAAAAATCGAGGCCGAGCGAGTCGGCGACGAACATTGCAGGCGGTCTGGGTTGCACGCTCGGCCCCCCTCGAAGGCTCTCGATCGCATAACCTGCCAGGTCGTTCTTGACAAGTTACGAACCTTTATCATAACCTGTCAAGATCAATTTTAGAGGTTATCAAGTGCTGCCCTCCAGGATCTTGGGAGCAACAGGATGGCGATGCAGGATGTCAGCGTGGTGCTTGCCCATGGCGCATGGGCCGATGGATCAAGCTGGGCACGGGTCATAACCGCGCTCAAGGCCGAAGGCACGAAGGCGTCGGCGGCGCCGCTTCCACTGACCTCGCTTGCCGACGACGTGACGGCCCTTAACCGCAGCCTGGACCGGACCGAAGGGCCGATCGTGTTGGCGGGACACGCCTATGCGGGTGCCGTCATCGCTCTCGCCCGCCCCAACCGTGTGAAGGCGCTGGTCTACGTAACCGCGCTTGCCCCCGACGAGGGTGAGAAGGTCGCGGATGTGTTCTATCGGCTCGAACCTCATCCCCGAGCGCCAAAGCTTGCACCGGACGCCAACGGTTTGATCTGGCTGCCCGAAGGCGTCTTCGCGACCGCGTTTGCGCAGCACGCATCCGCCGATGAGCAAGCGGTGCTTGCTGCCGTGCAACGGCCGATCTCGCTCAACTGCATCACTGTTCCGGTCGGGCGCCCGCTCTGGAAGGACGTTCCGAGTTGGTATCTCGTCGCCGAAGACGATCGCATGATCGTGCCCGACACGCAGCGCTACATGGCGCAGCGCATGACGGCGAAGACAAAGGCCCATGCCGTCGATCACACGCCCAGCGTCACCGCCCCAACGATTGTCATGGAAATTATTCGCGACGCGATCCGCTCCGTGGCCGGCTGCTGAACCCAGCCCCTCACCGGCCGCAACCGACGGCCATCGCGGCTCGTGTGATAACCGCGTCAACGTCACATACGAAGTTACAAGAAGGAGAGTTCGATGGGCGCCATTGGGTACCGCACGGCCGACGTCGAGGGCTTCAACGTGTTCTATCGCGAGGCGGGGCCGGCCGGTGCGCCGAAACTGCTGCTCCTGCACGGCTTCCCGAGCGCGGGCCACATGTTCCGCGACCTGATCCCGCTGCTCGCCGACAGGTTTCATATCGTCGCGCCGGACCTCCCCGGGTTCGGTCAATCCGACATGCCGGCGCGCGAGAAATTCAGCTACACGTTCGACAACATCGCTGGCGTGATCGAGCGCTTTACCGAGGTGATCGGCTTCGGCCGCTTCGCGATCTACGTCTTCGACTATGGCGCCCCGACCGGCTTCCGGCTCGCCGTGCGCCACCCCGAGCGGATCGCCGCTATCATTTCGCAGAACGGCAATGCCTATCAGGAAGGTCTCAGCGACGGCTGGAATCCGATCCGAGCGTATTGGCTGGACCCGTCGCCGGCAAACCGAAAGGCGCTCCGCGCCTTCCTCGCTCCGGGGACGACCCGCTGGCAGTACACGCATGGGGTACCGGACCAGGCGATGGTGTCGCCGGATGGTCAGAACCTCGATAATTTCTATTTGGCCCGTCCCGGCGCCGACGAGGTGCAGCTCGACCTGTTTGGCGACTACAAAAGCAACGTCGCGCTGTATCCGTCGTTCCAGCAATACTTCCGCAGCCACAAACCGCCCTTGCTGGCGGTGTGGGGCAGGAACGACCCGTTCTTTTTGCCGCCCGGTGCCGAGGCGTTCAAGCGCGATATTCCCGCTGCCGTCGTGCGCTTCTTCGACACCGGCCATTTCGCGCTCGAAACGCATGCCGGAGAAATCGCGCAAAGCATCCGCGACTTCCTGCACTGACCGATACGGGCAGGCATGTCGCCTGGAAAGAGGACAACGGCGATGAAGCGAAGGCCGCAAGGATCGAGAACAGGTAACCGAGCCGCGCGCGCGAAGGCGGTCAAGCACGGGGTTCGATCGGTCAAATCAGCAAAGCAGGGCCGCCAGGGTGGCGACCTGGAAACGGCGCTTTCGCTGATCCGGGCGCATCCGGGAATACGGCCCTCTGAACTCAATCGGCTCCTGAACAGAGAAGAGTCCGACGGTCTGCGCAATACGCTGATCAAGCGCGGACTGATACGCAAGGAGAAAGATGGCTCGGCGATGCGCTATTATCCCGTTTGACCGGTAGCCGGCGATATCCGAGGGTGAGATGGGCAAACGCCTTCGCGGGCGATGTGAGGAGTGGGTCGAGAACACGCAGGAGCCTCCACCATGAGCGATCCTCCCATCTCGCGCGGCTTCCATCGGCGCGGCGCGGCCGATGCGCGTGCCGGCCGCCTGCCGCCGGGCCAACATCTCGTGAGCGATTTTCCCGTGCTCTCTGCCGGCCCCACGCCGCGAAGCGATCTGTCAAAGTGGCGCTTCGCGCTCGATTTCGACAACAAAAATCTGGCGCAGTGGAGCTGGGCGGAATTCGAGGCCTTGCCGCAAACCGACGTGACGGTCGACATCCACTGCGTGACCAGCTGGTCGAAATTCGATACCGCGTGGCGTGGCGTCACGATCGACGCGTTGCTTGCGGCGGCGGGCTTGCGCGAGGTGCCCGCTCCCTTCGCCATGATCCATTGCGACGGCGGCTACACCACCAACGTGCCGGTCAAGGATCTCCTCGCCGGCCAGGCCATGATCGCCACCCGCTACCGCGGCGCGCCGATCCCGGCCGAGCACGGCGGGCCGGCGCGCCTGCTGGTCCCGCATCTTTATTTCTGGAAGAGCGCGAAATGGGCGCGCCGCATCCAATTCATCGAGCAGGACGCGCCGGGCTTCTGGGAGTCGCTTGGCTATCACATGTACGGCGATCCCTTCAAAGAACAGCGTTATGCCGGCGACTGAGCCGGCCGTCGCGCCCCTCGGCCGGCTGCGCTGGCTCACCGCCGAGGTGGCGGACGTCGTTGCCGAGACGCCGCGCGTCAAGAGCCTCATCCTGCGCGTGCCTGGCTGGCCGGGACACCGCGCCGGTCAGCACGCGGATGTGCGGCTCACCGGCGAGGACGGCTATCAGGCGCAACGCAGCTACTCGATCGCGTCGGCGCCGCAAGCCACCGATCTCGCCATCGCGGTCGAGCGCGTGGAGGACGGCGAGGTCTCGCCTTATCTGGTCGAGACGGTTCGGCCCGGCGATCGCTTCGAATTGCGCGGCCCGATCGGCGGCTACTTCGTCTGGACCTCGACCATGGCGGGGTCGCTGTTTCTCATCGCCGGCGGCTCCGGCATCGCACCGCTCATGGCCATGCTGCGGCACCGCGCGGCCGCCGGCAGCACGGTGCCGGCGCGGCTGCTCTACTCCTCGCGCACGTTCGACGACATTATTTTTCGCGGCGAACTGGAGCGTCTGGCGGCGCCGGGCAGCGGCCTTGAAGTCACCCACACGCTCACGCGCTCGCGGCCGCCTGGCTGGAGCGGCGAGACGCGCCGCATCGATCGCGCCATGTTGCTGCGCGCGGGATTTCCGCCCAATAGCCGGCCCCGGATATTCGTGTGCGGCCCGACGAGTTTGGTGGAAACGGTCGCGCAAGCGGTGCTCGACATCGGCCACGAGCAAAGCCTGATCAAGACCGAGCGGTTCGGGCCGACAGGGAGATGACGATGAGCGCCGATGAACGCGATGCCATTCCGCTCGACGGCAATGCGGTTGCCGGCCTGCTCGGCGAGGTGTTCGCGCGCGAGATGACGGTTGCCGTGGTTACTTGCGGCGGCTGCGGCGCGACCGCCCCGATCGGAGAGGTGCGCGTTTACGGCGGCGCCATGGGCGCGGTCTTCCGCTGCCGCCATTGCGACACCGCCGTTTTCCGGCTGGGGCGAACGCCGCGCGGCTTCTGGCTCGACCTGCGCGGCGCCCGCAGCGTCCTCGTTCCAACCGGTTCGTAAGGTGGGCTAAGGCCGCGCAGCGGCCGTGCCCACCATGTTTGTTTCCTCCGATAGCCTTCAACGTCTTGAGAACCCGACTGCGGCCATCGAGGCAAGTGCCATCACGATGACGGCCGTGCCGTAGACATAGGCGGCGACCGTGAGACCCACCATCGGCGCGGCAAGTCCGACGAGCACCGCGGGCAGGCTGAACGACAGGTAGCCTTCGACATAGAACGCAGCCAAAAGCCCGGCCCGTTCGTCGCTCTTGGCAAGCGGCAGCACGCTCCGCAGGGTGCCGGCGAATGCCGCGCCAAAACCGATCCCGGAGACGAGCGTGCCGAGGAGCATCAGCCACACCAGTTGCTCGCGCACGCCGGCGAGCGTGACCGCGACGCCGGCGGCAAGCGCGAGCGTACCGCCGCTCAACATCCGGCGAGCCGACGCGGACCGCAGCGAGAGCACGCTGATCGCGCCGCTCAACGTGAGCGCGCTGACGACGAGACCGCCGACGACGGGAAGACTAACGCCGGTCGCGACCCGCACCAGCGCCGGCATCAGCGAGAAGTAAAAGCCGCCCAATGCCCAGGATGCGATGATCACGGGCGTCACCCGCACAAGCACGTCGCGCGCCTGCGCCGGCACGCTGATGCGAGGCCGCAGCGACGCGAGCGCGCCGGCCCGCAGCGGCGCGGTTTCCGGCATCGACCAGAGAATGAAGGCTTCGAGTGCCGAGAGCACGAGCAGCACGACATAGACGAGCTGGCGCGGGTCGGGCGCGTAGGTGACGAGGATTGCCGCGCCGAGGCTGCCCGCGGTCAGGCCGCCGAACGCAGTGATGCTGTTGAGGACGGTGCCGCGGACGCGGTCGTTATCGAGAATCGCGGCCCCGAGCGTCGCGGTCGCGAGCCCGGTGGCAAAGCCCTGCAGCGCCCGGGCGGCGATCAACGCCGCCGCGGAGTCGGCGGCCATGAACATCGCCATCGACACGACGTTGAGGATCAGCGCCGCAAGGATGGTGGGCCGGCGTCCGACGTAGTCCGAGAGCGAGCCGACGGTGAGCAGCGCCGCCAGCAGGCTCAGCACGTAGGCGGCGAAGATGACGGTGATCGCGAACGGCGTGAGCCCGAAGCTCTCCTGGTATTGATGATAAAGCGGCGTCGGCGCTGCGCCGCTCGCCGAAAATGTCATGGCCGTGATCACCGCGGCCACCGTGGTGGTTGCATTCGACAGCACCGAGCGCGGTTGCGTCTCGTCACAGGTGATACAAAGGCTCATGGCTTGCTCCATCCGTCCAAAGTGCGATGATCTTATTTGGCGGCTCAGAGTTTCGAGCCGCCGTCGACCGCGACGATGTCGCCGGTGATCCAGCGCGATGCATCGGAAGCGAGGAATGCGACCACGGAGGCGACGTCGTCCGGCTCCCCGATGCGCTTGAGCGACTGCATTCCCATCACCGTTTCACGGCCCGCTCCGGTCTTGGTGAAGTTAGACATGTCGGTGTCGATCACGCCGGGTGCGACGGCGTTGACGCGGATGCCGCGCGGGCCGAGCGCCGAGGCGAGATATTTCACCAGCGTGTTGATGGCGCCCTTGGTGCTGGCATAGGCCGCGAGCGTCCCAACCGCGGCGCGCGCGCCGAGCGACGAGACAAACACGATGGTGCCGCCTTCGGCCATGATCGGCAGCAATTGCTGCACCAGGAAATACGGCGCGCGGACATTGACGGCGAACAGGCTGTCGAAGTCCTTCACCGACAGGGTCTCGATCGTGGCGGCGTTGGAGATGCCGGCATTGGAGACGAGAATGTCGAGCTTGCCGCCGGCGAGGTTGCGCACCTCCGCGGCGAGCACATGCGCGCCGTCCGGCGCGGCGAGGTCGGCGGAAACCGCCTCGGCCTCTCCGCCATGGGCACGGATTTGATCGACGACGGCTTTGGCTTCGTCGGCGTTGCGGCCGTAGTGGACGATGACGCGGGCGCCGGCGGCGCCGAGGGCGAGCGCGGCGGCGCGGCCCATGCCGCGGGAAGCGCCGGTGACGAGAGCGATCTTGTTGGCGAGCATTGTCATGGGTCTTGGTCCTCATTCCGGGGCGATGCCTGATGCATCGTCTTCGGGTATGAACGTGATCCGTGCTTGCGCGGAAAACCAAGACTTCGTATGCTCGATCCATACTTTGAAAGTATGGGTCCCCGACCATGGAGCTACGCCATCTGCGCTATTTCGTTGCCGTTGCCGAGGAAGGCAGCCTGACCAATGCCGCGGAGCGGCGGCTCCATACCGCGCAGCCGTCGCTGAGCCGGCAGATCCGCGATCTCGAACTCGAAGTCGGCGTCCCCTTGCTGGAACGCCGCGCGCGCGGCATCGTGCTCACCGCGGCCGGCCGCACCTTTCTCGATCATACGCGCCTCGCGCTGCTTCAGGTCGATGCGGCGGGCGAAGCTGCGCGCCGCGCGGCGGCGCCGGAGAAGCGCGCCTTCACGATCGGCTTTCTCGCCGGCCAGGAATTGGTGTGGCTGCCGGAGGCGCTGCGCATCCTGCGCGGCGAGCAGCCGGACATCGAGGTCACGCTGGCGAGCCAGCCATCGCCGGAGCTTGCCGGCGCGCTGATGCGCGGCAAGGTGGACGTGGCTTTTCTCCGCCGCGAAAAGGACGCGCCCGGCATCGCGTTCAAGTCCCTGATCAGGGAACCGCTGGTCGCGGTGTTGCCGGCGGGCCACCGTCTTGCCGCGCACAAGACGGTGCGCATCCGGGACTTCGCGCAAGAGACCTATATCACCCCGACGCGGGTGGCACCGGCACTCAAAGCGGTGATCGAGAACTACGCGGCGAAGTCCGGCGTCGTGCTCAAGCCGGAGTACGACGCCGAAAACATATCGTCGGTGCTCTCATTGCTGACGTCGACCGGCGGCGTGACCCTGATGCCGCTGTACGTGAAGCTGATGATGCCGGCGTCGGTGGTCGTGCGTCCGCTGCAAGGCGACGTCCCGACCATCGAGCTCGTGCTCGGCTACAGCCGGTCGAACACGTCGGCGCTGCTCAAGCGCTTCCTGGCGCGCGCGGATGAGCTGATTGCCCGCGTCGCGAAGCCCGATGCGGATTTGGCCGTTAGTTCGTGGGGTGGCTAAGGGCCGAAGGCCCGTGCCCACCGGTCACAGCATGACGAGGCCGGACTGAGCCGCTTTCATGACCGCTTCGGTGCGGCTGTCTGCGTCAAGTTTCGTGAGTATCGAGGCGACGTGAAATTTCACCGTCGAGAACGAAATATTGAGCCGGCGGGCGATCGCCTTGTTCGAGGCGCCGTCGGCCATCGCGGCAAGCACGTCGAGTTCGCGCGGCGTCAGGCGTGCCGGCCCAGGTCCATCGTCCGCGGGCGGTTCGGCCGCGCGCGGCACACCTTCGATCAATCCCCCGAGGTGTTCGG
>Ga0153928_1000271_pt1 | contig 26239 bp, 20 predicted proteins | sample TSNJ012MetaG_FD_106656 | JGI IMG/M metagenome (GOLD analysis project Ga0153928, IMG submission 106656) | Attine ant fungus gardens microbial communities from New Jersey, USA - TSNJ012 MetaG | ecosystem: Host-associated > Fungi > Mycelium > Unclassified | place: USA: New Jersey, Wharton State... | reverse complement strand
TTCGAGAGTGCAAATGAAAAAACGTAGGCGTAGCGGGCTACGCTGAGGCTTTTTCGTTTGTGCTCTCGGAAAATCAGACCAGCGAAGGGATTCATTATTTATTCTTCGATGTACTAGGATTATATCATTGCGTGCACGAGTACGCAATAGCCTAAATAGATAATTTTAATAATTATTTTTTATTAAATTTGACAATAGTCCAAAAAAACAGGTACAACTCAGTTATGACTTTGTATCTTAGCTAACGGACGCGACCAACACCCAGCAGCTCTCCTCGTACACCGCGGCATCCTGGCCGCCCGCAAATTAAATTATTCCAACTTTAAAAATTTGCATAAACGGGTGTCCTATCCTTTATACCGAAAATTGCCCCATTACAGAAGCCTGTACCTTACTTTCAAATAAAATTGCATGACCGTTCACATCACTCTCCATCTTTTCAACCCAAATAGAAACCTCAGGTTTACCAGCAATTCCGCGTCGTTTAGCCAATTCACGCACCTGCCTTTTGGCCAATCCTTTGGCATACTCCTCCGCTTCCTCATAGCCCCGAAACAAGTGCTGCCGGGTTCCTTCAAACACAGAGAATCCATTGAATACCATGCCTTTATAATCAGCCACAATCTTTACCTGTATCCTGGCAACAATCTGTCCGGCAATCGCTCCTAATGCATTCGCTACCGCTGCCTCCCGGGGAATCACAGCTTTTGTCCCCAACAGCCTGGCTACTCGCGGCAGAAAGATATGAATCGGTGCTCCTACTCCTATCAGCGGGATTTCTGTTGATAAGGTCGTTTGCAGCAATGGATTGGTCTTGGCATTCTTGGCGTCTTCATAAGACCACTCAATAAATTTGCGAATATTTTTATCCTGCAGAACCCTTCCTCTTTTGGGATATTTCTGCTGCAGAAGAATTCTGGCAATATTGCAGTACATCTTCTTTATCACCAAGTCATAAACCGCATCCGGTACCTCTTCAGGGGTCTCTTTAATATTATTTGCCAAAAAATAGATTGCCTCTTGCGCTGCATCCAATTCACAGATCGAAAAGTCACCTTTGATAATCATCATATCGGTAGGCGTAAGGCCGCTTTTCATTAAAATCCCTTCTTCTTCCAGACGCTGCACCGGCAGGGAATACATATCCTGGCCAACCATCTTCGCCAGTTCTTCCATCAGCAGCGGTCCCCGCTTCAAAGCAGCACAAATCCGCTGTTCCGCTCCCGTGTATTTCTTCAGTCCGGCTATATCTCTTTGCAGTACATAAAATTCATGCCGCCATTTTGTATGGGTCTTCACCTGATTGTTCAGTTTTTTCAGCTTGTCCACAACTTCCGGATATTCATTTGCCAGAAGCGACAACGGGATAACTCTTTGGGTATCCACATAAAGTTTGCCTTTCTTAAAACGAACTGCACTGTCTCCGCCCAGACCAAAAGTATCTACATACAATCCCTTTACCATGGTCTGCCATTTACCAATGGATACTCCTTTTTCTTCCATAACCGGGCTTTTATCTTTAATCAGAGCAATATCCGTGGTCGTACCACCCATATCCACGATAACGGCAGTCCTTTCGCCGGCAAGAGCACCACCCCCGATAACACTGGCTGCCGGTCCTGACAGCAAGGTTTCTACCGGGCTTTCCTTGGTCACATGTTCAGACATCAGGCTTCCATCGCTTCTGACAATTGCTATCGGAAGATCCAGTTTTCTTTGTGCCATTACACTTTTAACTGCTTCTAAAAATTCTTCAATCAATGGAATCAACCGGGCATTCAGTAAGGTACCGGCTCCACGTTTTAACACATCTACTTCATCAAACATATCATATGCGACAGTAATCGGTACTCCTAACTGCTTTTCCAGAATCTGTTTTGCTTCTTTTTCAAATCTTCCGCCGTTGGCATAAGGAAACATCTGCACCACACCAATACTTGCGCATTCTGAGAATTCCTCCGGAATCAGCCGGGCAAATGCTTCCCAGTCAGGATCCTTCGCTTCTTTGAAAATCTTTTCCGGCTTTCCGTCAATTACTACCAATTGACTTAAATCATGAAAACCATAAGATGCATAAGTACCTCCGGAATTTTCCATAAAGGTTTTATCAATTCCAATCATCAACAGCTTCGCCCTGCTGCCTTTGTTCTCCACACAGGCATTAGTTGCCAACGTGGTAGAAAGCCCCAGCATTTTTGCCTGGGCTATAAGTTTTTCATCCAAGGTATCAAGAGCATTAGCGATGCCAATTGCTAAATTTTCTCTTGTTGTCAATGCTTTTCCTGAAGAAAGAATCTGATTTGACTCCATATCATAAATGACCGCATCGGTGTAAGTTCCACCGGTGTCAATTCCTATTCCGATCATGCTTTGCACCTCACAAGTAACGAACGAGGTTGTATTTCGTCCGGATGATAATATCTGTATATTCAAATTCCTTTTCCGGGCTTTTGCCATCAAATAGCAACCGGAATAAAATCATAATTGGCTCAAAGCCCTGGATATATGGATCCTCTTCCAGTAAAAAACTTACTTGTTTTTGCATCAATTCGGTTCTGGCATCGCCAAGAATATCACATGCAATAACTTTTACATCCCGATCAGGAAAATGCTCCCGCAAAGCGCGACACACCCCGATTTCAGCATGTGATGAGATAAAAATCGCCCGCAGATCAAGATTTTCGAACATAAACTGCTTGGCCATCAGCTCTGCCATTTTATCATTGTTAAAAGTATACCTGGGCTCGAGTACCGTCAGCTCAGGACATATTACTTTCATCTCCTGCATGAAACCGATCACACGACCTGTTACACTGGGATTCCCCGGGTATCCGGATACAACCGCAATGCTTCCCTTTTCCTGAATAATCTCCTTCATCAAACCGGCTGCAGCTCTTCCGCATTCAATGGAATTCTGTCCCACATAGCAAAGACGCTTGGTGTCCGGAAGATCCGTATTCAAAGTAACAATTGGAATATTATACTCATCCACAAAGCGGTCAATCATCTTTTGCAATTCCTGATCTTGCATCGGGTTAATCGCTATCGCATAAACATCCTCAGCCCTCAACTCTTCCATTGCCCGAATCGTCTTTTGCGCATTACTGTCAGCTATCTGCTTTACCAGAACAGTCCCGCCCATGTACTCAACTTCATCTTTCGCACTCTCAATTCCTTTAATCACTTCTTGAATAAAGGGAGTCGACGCTTCCTGAACAATGGCGCCAATACGAACAGAGCGCTTTGCCATAGCCAATGCCCTACCGGCACGATTCGGCCGATAACCCATCTCTTCGGCTATATGCTTAATTTCCTCCGCAAGTTCAGTACGAATCCTTCCCCTATTATTCAAGGCTCGATCCACTGTTCCCCTGGACACTCCAGCCCGTTCTGCAATTTGTTGTAATGTTACCGCCATAACGACTTCCCATCCTTAAACATTTTTGTAGTTGTTCAAAATTATGTTACTGTTCACTCCGTGACCAGCAACAAAATTATAACATTTTTTTTATTTATAAGTCAAACAGCACTTACCGTACCGGTAAGTGCTGTTTTCCCAATTGCCCTTAGTGTAACAACCAGCTGATAGTCACGTTTTAGCCTGTGCTCAAACGGTAAATATCAATGAGGAACTACACTAGTGTCGTCCGTACAGACAGGTCGCGAACTCCCGCCATAGACTGCGATAATTAATATTTTCTAGCTTCTGTTCTTCCTTCCAATACTTCTTCCCAAGCTTTGATAACACTTTCTTTTTCAGAAGCAGTAGCCATTCCTACATCCCACCACGAACCGTACCCATCGGTCATCGTCTTCGGAATAACTTTCAGATCAAACAGACAAGCTACTGTCTGCTTCTTAGCGTCTTCAAGTGCAGCTTTTAATTCTTCAATAGTCTTACAGGTATATGCTTTTAAACCATATCCTTCAGCAACTTTTGCATAGTCAACCGGAATCAGATCACCGCAAGGTTTATTTCCTTCCCGATAGCGGAATTCTGTTGCCAGACTGCCTACACCATGTGTCATCTGCAGGTTATTGATACAACCAAATCCACAGTTATCGAATACCAGGATGTTAACTTTTTGTTTTTCCTGCATAATTGTCATAATTTCACTATGCAGCATCTGGAAGCTTGCATCACCTACAACAGCATATACTTCATTTTCCGGGTCTGCCATCCTTACACCCAGAGTTGCCGCAACTTCATATCCCATACAAGAGTATCCATACTCTGCATGATATCCGCCGCGTTTGTCTGTCGTCCACATTCTCTGCAGACAGCTGGGAAGGCTTCCCCCTGCTGTGATCAGGTTAGCATCTTTATCAATTACTTCACGGATAGCTGCCAGGGCTGCTGTCTGGGTAATCTTACCACCAGTCAGTTTCACGAACTCCGGAATAGTACGAGGATCTCTGTCTTTGATGATTGGTTCAAAGTTTTCACCATATGCAATGTTAGCAAGGTGTTTCATTTCTTTGTTCCACTCTTCTTTTACTGCTTCAATTTCACCATTATATTCGGATACATAACCTTTAGCTCTTAACTTCTCAGCTAATGCTTCGACTGTCACTTTTGCATCACCAACTGCTTTTACCGCATCATTTTTATATGCATGGTATTTGTTGTTGTTAATGGTAACGAATTTTACGTCCGGGTTCGCGTATAATCTCTTGGAACCGGTTGTAAAGTCGGACATTCTGCTGCCGACGGCGATAACAACATCTGCCTCTTTGGCAATTGTGTTGGAAGCCGATGTTCCGGTTACACCGATACCGCCTAAACAGTAAGGATGACTGGATTTACATCCACTCTTTCCTGCCTGTGTTTCACCAAATGGAATCTTGAATTCTTCGCAGAATTTTTCAACGGTTTCGCCTGCTTCTGAATATTTAACACCACCACCAACTACAATAAGTGGCTTCTTTGCATTAGCAATAATAGCCGCAACATCTTCTAATTCTTCATCTACTGCAACCGGTCTGGTAATTCTGTGTACTCGCTTTTGGAAAAAGTATTCCGGAAAATCATAAGATTCACCTTCCACGTCCTGAGAAAGAGCGATACAGCAAGCACCTGTCTCCGCAGCGTCTGTCAGAACACGCATTGCATTGATCAATGCGGTCATGATGTGCTCCGGACGAGTGATGCGGTCCCAGTATTTACAAACTGGTTTGAACGCATCGTTAGTTGTTACTGCCAGACTGTCACTCTGCTCTAACTGCTGAAGTACCGGGTCCGGCTGCCTGGATGCAAATGTATCAGCCGGGAATACCAGTAATGGAATATTATTAACAGTAGCAGTTGCTGCTGCCGTTACCATGTTAGCGGCACCGGGTCCCACTGAAGATGCACAGGGAATAATTTTTTTTCGATTATTCTGTTTTGCAAAAGCAGTTGCCACGTGGCACATCCCCTGCTCATTTCTTCCCTGCATTACTCTTAACTGCCCTGGGTTAGTGTCCAATGCCTCACCTAAACCAACTGCAATACCATGACCAAAGATGGTAAAGAATCCTTCTACGAATTTTGTTTCCTGTCCATCCTGGCTTACATACTGATTATCAAGGAATTTTACAATTGCCTGTGCAACTGTCATTCTTGTTGTTTTTGCCATTGCCTGATATCCTCCTGTTCTTGCGGCACTAGTGCACTGCACCAGCTGCCGTAATGATTTTTTGCGTGCCTTTTGACACGCATACGTAATTAATTTCTATGACTTTATTCTATCACTACAAATCCCTGCACGCAAGTTCTTTTTAGCGTTCATCGGATTATTTTCTATTATTCACAAAAAAAGATATTGAGTTTGTTTCTTTTGCACAAAATAGTTTGGCACGCAAAGGCACGCATCCTTTGCCGGTACGCGTGCCTCATATGTTGTATTTGGTTTTGATATTAATTTCGGTAAAAAAAGTTTTTTCTTTTGGTTCTCTTCCCCAGGCGATGTTGTCACTTAACAGCCGTATTGCCCGATACCCTTGCATGTATCCTTCCTGATCGATCAGAAAGTCAAACCATCCTTCCTTTAACGCTCTAATATTCTCCGGTACCAGATCGTACACAATGACATATGGGCGGATCTGTAAGTTAAGCTGTTCAAATGCCCGGCATACCCCTATCTGGCCGCCACAGGCAACGAATATCCCAGCCAGATCAGGAATCATGGACATAGTATTTAAGACAATCTGTTCCACTTCCTTCTCATCACCAGAACTACTCTGTACTCCCAACAATTCCATCTCCGGATGGGTTTTCTTCACCTCATCAATAAACCCCTCCACCCGAGAACTATTAACACTATTAGTAAAAAATCCAGTAATAATAAGGATTTTCCCTTCTCCTCTGGTTAGCATGGCCATCAATCCCGCAGCAGCATGTCCGCTGCGGAGGTTATCCAATCCAACAAAACATTTACGGTTCGTTCCCACAATATCCGTATTGAATGTCACCACAGAAATACCCGTTTCTTCACTCAAGCGGTTCAGACGAACCCGTACGCTGTCGCACTCCACCGGCATGATTGCCAGTCCCCTAATGCCTTCCTGCTCCAACTTATCTATCGCTTTTAACTGGTCTGCTTCGCTGACTGAAGGGCTGTTCTCCACCAGCAATGACATTCTTCTTTCCTTAATTTCTTTTTCAGCATCAGCAATCCCCCGGTGAACCTGAACCATAAATGGAGAATCAGATAACTGGGTAATAACTCCGATCTTTATCTCAGCGCCAGCAGCCCGTGGGTCTCCTTTTTGCTTGGGCTGATAACCTAATTCTTCAGCAATCTTAAATATTCTGGCAGCCACATCGGGATTGATCCTGCCCCGGTTATTAAGCGCCCGGTCTACCGTTCCCCTGGATACACCTGCCAACTCTGCAATTTGTCTGATTGTTCCCGCCATTTTTGGTTCTTCCTATTCATACAAATATTTTTGATTCTCTTCGGCATCTATATTAGCAGCATCAATCCACTGATATCCCGCATCAATATATGTATCATTTTCCATCCCCAGTATCGCCCGGCTGGCAGCAACTACCGTTGCATAGCCCATACCATAAGGATTCTGGCAAATCACACCATATTCTTTCCCACTCTTAATCGCCTCAATCTGCTTTGTACCGGCATCAAATCCTACCAGTTGAACTTCCTCCAGCTCATTCTTGGCCAAATAATCCAGCACCGTAATACCTGTGCCCTCACTTGTAGTGAAGCAGCCCTTTACATCCGGATTCCCCTCAAAAGCTGCCCTAAGTGATTCATTCACACTTTCTTCGGCATCCTCATAAATGGTATTCAATACACGCACATTCGGATGATTTTCTGCAATCTCATCGCGAAACCCATTCTCCCGCTTTGTACTGGTATCAGCATTCTGCAGATGCGCTACAATCTGAACTGCCCCCACATCGCCAATCTTCTCGCAGAGTTTTTTGGCTGCCTGTGCGCCGGCATTATAATTATCTGTTTCACATACGGTATAGGCAAGTTCTTCACTTTTCACCCCAGAATCCAAAATAATCACCGGAATCCCATTCTCCTGGGCAGTCTCAAGCTGAGCTTGTAAGGAGTTTCGGTCAATCGCCGAAATACACAACGCCTGTGGATTCTCAGCCAGCACTGCATCTACAATATTAATCTGTGTCTCTGCCGCCGTTGCATCATCCGGTCCTTCATAAGTAAAATATATTTTATCCTGACCGGTGTACGCTAACTTCTGGTTCAATTCTTCAATTGCCTGCTGCATTCCCTTCTCTACCGCTTTCCAATAATGGCTCTTGGGATTCATCACAACAACAGCGATATGAGCACCCGGTTCCAGTTCAAGACCTTCTATTGATGTATAATCAGCAACCAAATCCTGCTCATCAGGAATTACAATTTCCAATTCTTCTTTGGCTCCCTTTTCGGTGGCAGCAGCCTCTTTCGTTGCTTCGGGCAGCCCCACTGCCTCATTGTCTGCGGGTACATCCATTTCTTTTTCTTCTAATATGGTTCCCGGGGCTTGCAGCTGCTCCTTCTGGCATCCTGAAAAAGCCGTAATAAAACAAAGCATAAAGATACCTGCTAACTTCTTCACTGTATTGCCTTCCTTTCTCCAAGTCCAAATACGATATTCTCAGGTTTTATTTCAAACACCATTCTATCGCATTTTCGTGGATGATACAACTCTAGTTTATATGCACACAAAGAAATGGGTATTCCTTTTTCCGCATCAGGATTATATTTCTGATCCCCAACAATCGGCATATTAGCATGAGAAAGCTGTACCCTGATCTGATGATGACGCCCAGTCACAAGATGAATCTCCAAAAGCGCTGTCTTCTTATCCTGACGCAAACACCGATAATCAAGAATCGCCCGCTTTGCCCCCTTACTCCCCTTTGGCACCACCTTAGACATATTAGTTCTGCCATCCTTTTGCAGATAATCTTCTAACATCCCACTCTTAGGCACCTGGGAATTCGATACCACAGCAAGATAATATTTTTGAATTTTCCCTTCCTGCAGCTGGCATGTCAAATCAGCCGCCACTGCTGAGGTTTTAGCAAACACAAGCACCCCTTCTACCGGTTGATCCAATCGCTGAATAATTCCAAGATAAGGTATCTGCCCTCTCCCGCCTTCCTTAGATGCCAAATGATTCCTCAAAGCACTTTCCAAGTCCATCTGCGTACTCCTGGCATTTTGCACAGCCATCCCGGCATGCTTGCGGCATATTAATATCTCTTCATCTTCATACTCAATGTCTTCTATCTTAAAAAGATTCATCCTTTTTCCCTCTTTCAATTCCTACCCACAGTATACAGGGACTTCTGCTTACCTGCAAGTACGAGAACACAAAAATAAGCAGCCGCTATATCTTTTCCCGATATAACGGCTGCTCAAAATTCTGCACTATTCAAATTTTCTTCTCTACTTTCTTTATTGGCTATTAATTAAGCTGCTTTTCATCTGCAGTTCCATATTCAGTTATCTATATTATACTATTTTTCTCTGATTCCCTGCTCGTAAGTAAACTTACTTAGAAATGTTATATATTATTTTATCTATAATAAATTTGATACCTGCTTCAGATATCGGAATGAATGATAATTCACCTGCTATCCTGCATCTCCTCAATGCTTTTATTTGAATTATCGCGTGGTATCATTTTCAATATGAATGCCAGCTGTATATTACCTTTTTCTTTTCCTCCTAATCTTATTGATCTGGAATTTTACTTTTCATTCTTTAAAAAGGTCTTTCTTGCGGGGAACCGCTGTGCCATACCACTTTCATATTGAGGGAATAGATTAACTATTTCATGGGACTGTACCTCCTGACTTCATATTTTGTATTTATATATAAGATATAAATGTCTTTCCTTTTGTTAACATCATATTAGCAGAATCCCTCTTAGTTGTCAATGTATTTTTTCATTATTATTGTTATTTTTATTTGTTAATTTTTTATTTAGCTGAATTTTATAAATAAACTGTTTAATTTAGATAGTTTTTATTTATTTTTAGATAATTATAGCTAATCCGGACTGTTGAGCGGCGTCCTCCTTGCCAAAATAAAATCTTAGCCACCATATTTCCCTGTATAAAAAATGAGACGGAATCCATGCATTTCCACACCTTCAAAATTCCATCTCATAAATTACGATCAACAAATTAAGATACAACATTACCCACCATCACGTAAGAAACGACATACATGATAACCGTCGCCATCATTATCCCCACAAAAATTGCCAGCGATGACTTCTTAATATCAATTCCCAGCAGCGAAGCAATCAAAGCTCCGGTCCAGGCTCCGGTTCCCGGAAGCGGAATACCAACAAACAATGCCAGCCCCCAGAACTCATATTTCTCAATCCTTTCACTTTTCCCCATCGCCTTTCGCTCCAACCATTCAATCATCGGCCGAAAAATCTTCACCTTTTTCATCCATTTAAAAATCTGCTTAATAAACAACAGAATGAATGGGATTGGTATGATATTCCCCAAAATACAGATTGGGATTGCTGTTATTGCCGGAATCTTAAGAAGACTTGCCGCAAGCAGCCCTCCTCTTAATTCTAAAATCGGAATAAGCGATATGATAAACACTACTGTTTCCGGGGTTACATATGGGCTTAGATATTCAGCAAACCATCTTACTAATGAATCCATAACTCCTCCTCGTTTACTTTAAGTATTCTTTTAGTAACGCAATTAAAGCTTCCATTTCTTTTTGTGTTCCAATTGTAATGCGCAGATAATTGTCAATTCTGGCTTTATTAAAATAGCGCACGTATATATGTTCTTTGCGAAGCGCTTCATAGATATCTCTTGCGGCGTATTTTTTATGTTTTGCAAAGATAAAATTGGCTTTGGAATCTCCGAATAAAAAGCCTAATTCAGAAAGCCGGGTTTTTGTCCATTCCCTGGTCGTAATTACTTTCTGAAGTGTCGCTGTAAAATAATCCTCATCCGCTATTGCCGCTTTTCCCAACTCAATGGATGGGTAATTCATGGTGTAGGAGTTATAGGAATATTTGACGTCGTTCAGATAGCGGATCAGCTGTGGGTTTCCCATTGCATATCCGATGCGGATGCCTGCCATCGAACGGGATTTTGAGAAGGTCTGCACTACCAGTAGATTGTCGTATTTATCAAGCAGCGGTAACGCCGATGTGGCGCCAAAGTCAACGTATGCCTCATCTACGATCACGATAACATCCTGATTTGCTTTGATGATTTCTTCGATATCAGCAAGAGGTAGTTCGGTTCCGGTTGGTGCATTGGGGTTGGGAAAGATAATGCCGCCGTTATCTGCATAATAGTCTTCCTTTATTATGCGAAATTCTTCATTCAATTTGATCGTGTGATAAGGAACTTTTAGAAGGCTTGCCCATACATCGTAGAATGAATAGGTGATATCCGGAAAGAGGATTGGCTTTTCAGAATTAAAAAAGGTCATAAAGGCCATACCCAATACGTCATCTGAGCCGACACCTGCAAAAACCTGGTCCGCCTGTAAATGGTAGTGTGACGCAATTGCCCGGACCAGATTACCTGCGGTTGCATCTGGATACCGGCGCAGGGTATCTGCATCTAATTTCTGCAGTACCGACTCTACTTTTGGCGATGGCGGATATGGGTTTTCATTTGTATTCAGCTTTATCATATTTGGTTCATTGGGCTGTTCGCCCGGAACGTAAGGAACTACCTTACGTACATTTTTCTCCCAAGTTCTCATAGTGCCTCCTGAAATTTTGAACTGTTTATGCAATTTAGGTTTTAGTATACCTTTTCATTGCACAAAAGTAAATTATTATATGGTAATTCTTTCATCTGTAACCTAAAATTGTACCTGGTAAAGGCTGGCATAGATTCCGCCGCGAGCAAGGAGTTCGTCATGGGTTCCTTCTTCCTCTATCCCCTCATCGGTCAATACCAGAATCCGTTTTGCATTGCGGATAGTCGACAGACGATGGGCAATAACGAACGTGGTACGGTCTTTTGCCAGCTTCTCCAAAGATTCCTGGACTACCTTTTCGCTTTCGTTGTCTAAGGCCGAAGTTGCCTCATCAAAGATAAGGATTGGCGGATTTCTCAGGAATACCCGGGCAATGGCAAGGCGCTGTTTCTGCCCGCCGGATAATTTTACGCCCCGCTGTCCGATATCAGTGTCATACTGTTCCGGCAGACCCATGATAAACTCATGGGCATTGGCTGCCTTAGCAGCCTTGACTACATCTTGGTCTGAAGCATTTGGTCCACCATAACGGATATTTTCAAGTACTGTTCCGGCAAACAGGTATACATCCTGCTGTACAATTCCAATCTGGTTACGCAAATCTTCTAATTTTAGGTCACGGACATCATAGCCATCGACTTTTATAGTACCGGCACTGACATCGTAGAAACGGGGAATCAAGCTGCACAGGGTAGTCTTTCCGGTGCCGGAACTGCCCACTAAAGCAACGTATTCACCAGCTGCTACTTTCAAATTCACGTGGGTCAGAACTTCCTCTGCGTTCTCTTCATATCGAAAGGAAACCTCTTCAAATTCCACATTCCCATTTAAATGTTCTACTGCAAGAGCATCTTTCCTATCCGCGATATCCGGAGCAATCTGCATGACTTCCAAAAATCTTTCATAGCCACTATAACCATTCTGGAACTGTTCGGTGAAGTTGACCAGTTTCTTTACCGGTTCGGTAAAGTTGTTAATATATAGCAGAAATGTCACCATATCAGCAGCCAGGAGCTGACCTTTTGCCATCAGCCAAGCACCCACGATCAGAGAAAGCACGGTGATCAGCGTGGAAAATGCACCCATGCCGGAGTGGTATCCGGCCATATAGCGATAACTCTTTCTCTTGGCATCTACAAAACGGGCATTTCCATAGCGAAACTTCTCCATTTCCTTGTGCTCATTCCCAAAGGACTTCACTACTCGTATCCCGGACAGGCTGTCCTCAATCTGACTGTTGATATCAGCAATCCTGGCGCGGTTTTCTTTAAAAGCATTTTTCATTAACCGGTTATAATAAACTGCATAACCCAGCATGATCATAACTACTGCGATTGCTACCAATGCTAACTTGACATTGATCATTAGCAGAATAGCAAATGACCCAACCAGTTTTATTACTGAGATAATTAAGTCTTCGGGGCCATGATGCAACAATTCACTGATATCAAATAGGTCACTGGTAATGCGGGAAAGCAGATGCCCTACCTTTTGGTTATCATAAAAGGCAAAGGATAGCTTCTGGTAATGACCAAATATTTCATTACGCATATCATATTCAATGTGAGCGCCCATCATATGACCGTAATAAGTGATATAAGAATTACAAAGGGCTTCAACCATCACCATCACTATCATAATGATGCCAATTTTAATTATCATATTCGTTGCTTCAGCTAACGGAAGGATAACCGCCTTTCCGGTGATGTAGCGCACCAACAGAGGAATTACCAGGGTAACTCCAGCCCCAAGCGTTGCAAAGAATAAGTCCGAGAAGAATAATCCTTTGTATGGTTTATAGTAACGTATCATTTTTTTTAATTGTGATTTCATGTTGCCACTTCCTTTATCCCAATTCATTCTTTGTCGGTAACTGTTCAGTGCCTTAATAATTACCTGCTGAATAGTTACCTTTGTTGTGCCGTTATATAGTATAGCACAGTACATCGCTTCCTACTAGTACAGCGTTGTGTAAATATCAGTGAATAAAATGTTTGATATTCAGGCAAGGCTGTACTAGTACAACGTAAATTAACTATACGTTTCGCTTGTCGTTACTGTTCACTCCGTGACCAGTAACCGTTTGTCAAATGGGTATGGAATCCCTCGCACATAGCGCCCCGTACCCCAGTCTGGGATTGGGATATATCGTTTCGCCGGGCAAGTGCCTGGCACCTCTGATCAGATATGCCTTTACCTTTTCACCGTAAAGGTAGCTATCATTTTCATTAACAATGCCCCATTCCATCAGCAGCGCGGCTGCCCCTGTTACAAAGGGTGTGGCAAATGAGGTCCCGGTCATGCTTTGATAACCACCGCCACTTTTGGTTGTCATAATATTTACTCCCGGCGCAACCAAGGTAGGTCTGATCTGATTGGTTACCCTGGTGTATCCACGCCCGGAAAAAGAGGCATACGACAGCAGCCTGGAATCATATGCACCCACAGCAATTACCCGAGATGCTGTAGACGGTATCGTCAGTGTAGTAGTGGGAGTTGGTTCGTAGAATCTGGTTAACTCGTTTAGCACATTTCCTCCGGGAAGCCACATATTATAATTCCCTCTGATAATCCGCCCGGGTATGAAACGGACTGACCAAGTGCCGCTGTCCACATAATTATCCATGGGCAAAAAGTCAATATAAATTTCCTGGGAAGTACTATGGGGATTGGGAGTACCGTAATACAGCAGTATTTCCGTATTCAGCATTCGCATTCGCTGCGGTCCCTGCATCTGCTGAATCGGTCCCAGCACCTGACCATTAGGATATACCAACGCAACATTCACTTCATCTTCATACTGTTTCCATATCTGCAGGTTAACGGATGTCTCATATGCTCCAATGCCGAACTGAACAATATGTTCTTCTCCTTCTTTCAAGATACCGGATGTATGCAGCCCGGAACCGCCATCATTGCCGGTTCCGACGCAAATGACGCTTCTTCCAATTCCGGCAACCGAATCTATATAGGTTTCCAATAGGGAATCTCCGCTGTGCGAACCGTATGAATTTCCAAAGCTCAGGTTAATGGCTACAGGTATCTGGTGCTCGAATGACAAGCGAACCACATAATCAATAGCCTGCATCAGTTCAGTTGTTCGGGGAAATGAGGCAACTTTGGGTTTGCCTAATTTTACAACTACAATCTTGCTAAGCGATGCTACCCCTCTTTGCACCCCCTGACTGGCCCTGCCATTGCCGGCAGCAACACCCAGCACCGCAGTTCCATGTCCACTAATGTCTCTGCTTGGCACAATCGCATTCCGCTCAGCAGCATTGGGCGCCTGCAAAGCCTGATTAATCTCTTCTTCCGTGTATTCTGTTCCGAGGAAATATCCCTGGGGTGGTTTGCCCTCAATGGTCTGATCCCACAACCTGATAATTCTGGTCGTCCCGTCAGGATTACAAAAGTCAGGATGGGTATAGTCTACCCCCGAATCAATGCATGCTACCCAAATACCATTTCCCCGTAAATTAAATATCCCCGTTTGAACAGAATTAATACAGGAAACCGCCCGCCCCTGGGCTACTGCAAAAAATAACCGCTTGGGTTTTTCCACATATTCCACCTGGGGCAGCGCTACGAATTGCGTCAAGCGCTCCTGAGGCAAGGTTACGACTGCATAATTATTTAAAAGCTGCGTGACAATGATGTCTGGCTCCTTTAATTGCTCAATGTCTCCCGAATATCTGATGATAAGATCCCATGTTCTTGTGTCAGTGTCATACCCGACATTTAATTCCAGTGATTCCTCCCGTTCTTCAGGTGTTGCTCTCAATGCTAGGTTCAGCAAGTCTTCTATTTTTTGATCGCTCATAATGAAAATCCATTTTTAATAGTATACTTATTCTGATTTTTTTCTATTTATTCATGTGTCCCCTGATTCACTTTATTTCTTACATGCTCTTTATATTTCCTTTTTCTTCATATTGGTATTTTTCTTAGAATGGGTATTCCTCAGGGGCACTACTTGTGCTATAATGGCTTTACTTTCCCAAAGAAATGATGACATAGAGGAGTAATCATGCAAATAATAATTGTGGGATGTGGTAAAGTCGGAACCGCTTTAACTGCCCAGCTATGCAATGAGCAACACAATATTACGGTAATTGATTCTGATTCGGCCGTAGTCAATGCAATTTCCACTACATATGATGTACTGGGGATTACAGGTAATGGTTCCAGTTACAATACTTTGATAGAAGCAGACATTGAACAGACCGATATCCTGATCGCAGTGACAACTTCCGACGAAATGAATCTGTTGTGCTGTGTTATTGCTAAAAAGGCCGGTAATTGCAAAACCATTGCCCGGGTTCGTAACCCTGTCTTTAATCAGGAGTTGGACTTTATCCGAAAAGAGTTAGCGATTTCGCTGATCATTAATCCTGAGCTGGCGGCTTCGGTGGAAATTGCCCGACTACTACGGTTTCCTAACGCAATTGAGATTGACACCTTTGCCAAAGGCCGGGTGGAAATCCTCAGTTTTAAAGTACCGGAAAATTCAGCGCTGGCTGGGCTGGCTTTATGGGAACTCTCCTCCCGTTTTCGCTGCGATATGCTGGTCTGCGCAGTGGAGCGGGCCGGGGAGCTGCTAATTCCTTCCGGTAACTATACAATTGAGGAAGGTGATATGCTTTCAATGATTGCCACACCACAAAATGCCAATAACTTTTTCAAACATATTGGCATTCACACCAATCAGGTGAAAACGGTTATGATCATTGGCGGCGGCGGGATTACATACTATCTGACCCAGCAGTTGCTGGCAATGGGCATGTCCGTAAAAATAATTGAAAAGAATAAAGAGCGCTGCGAGGAATTAAGTGATCTCTTTCCCAGAGCAACCATCATCCATGGAGATGGCAGTGACAGCAATGTTCTGTTCGAAGAGCAGATCGAAGACTCGGATGCATTCGTAACCCTTACTGATATTGATGAGGAAAATATCATGCTTTCACTCTTTGCCATGGATAAAGTCCGCACAAAGGTTGTCACTAAAGTAAACCGAGTGAATTTTTCCGCTGTTATCCACAGCTTGAATCTGGACAGTGTTATCTACCCAAAGCATATTACCGCTGAATTAATTCTGAGTTATGTACGGGCTACCCAGAATTCAATTGGCAGCAATGTTGAAACTCTGTATAAAATTATGGATGAAAAAGTGGAAGCACTGGAATTTATAATCCAACCTACGTTGCGGATTATTAATACGCCTCTGCGTCAGCTGCAATTAAAGGAAAACCTTTTGGTTGCATGTATCAACCGTAAGGGACGAATCATCATCCCTGGCGGCGATGATTGCTTTATGATCGGGGATACGGTAATTGTTGTTACTACCGTTTCCGGACTGCAGGATATTAATGATATTTTAAAGGATCGATAAAATGAATTACTCTATGATTGTTTATATTTTGGGGTGGGTTTTGAACATTGAAGGTTTGTTCCTGATCCCGCCATGTATTGTGGCCTTGATTTATGGTGAAAAGAGTGGATCTGCCTATTTGATTACGATGGTGGTGTGTCTTTCACTTGGCTTACTGGTTACCCGTAAGAAGCCTCACAATACCTCCTTCTTTTCCCGGGAAGGTTTTACTTCCGTATCATTAAGCTGGATTGTACTGAGTATCTTTGGGGCCATGCCGTTTGTTATCAGCGGTGAAATTCCCCACTTTAGTGATGCTCTTTTTGAAACGATTTCAGGCTTTACTACTACCGGCGCCAGTGTCCTTTCAGATGTTGAGGCACTTTCCCACTGCAGCTTATTCTGGCGCAGTTTTACCCACTGGATTGGTGGTATGGGCGTTTTGGTTTTTATCCTGGCAGTTCTGCCGCTTAGAGGCGGTACCCGTGTTTATCTGATGCGCGCCGAAAGTCCGGGACCTTCGGTCTCCAAACTGGTCCCAAAATTAAAAAGCACCGCGATGATTCTCTACGGAATCTATGTTACGATCACCGTTCTTGAGGTTATTTTCCTCCTGGTGGGCGGCATGCCGCTTTTTGACGCACTGACCATTTCTTTTGGTACGGCAGGCACCGGTGGCTTTGCTATTAAAAATGACAGTATGGCAGGATATTCTACTTATCTGCAGGGAGTAGTAACCGTATTTATGATTCTTTGCGGAATTAATTTCAACGCATACTTTTTCATTATCAGCAGACGTTTTAAAAATGCCTTCCGGATGGAGGAAGTGCGGGCCTATCTGTTGATAATATTAGCTTCCATCGCCGTGATCGCCTTCAATATTCGGGATATGTTCCCGAGTATTTTCCAGACAGTTCACCAGGCAGCATTTCAGGTTGGTTCCATTATCACTACCACCGGATATGCTACCACCGACTTTAACATTTGGCCGGAAATGTCCAAGACAATCCTGATCGCACTTATGTTTGTCGGGGCTTGTGCCGGAAGTACCGGCGGCGGAATCAAGGTGTCCAGACTGGTTATTCTGGTAAAGACCATCAAAAAAGAAATCCTGGGGATTATTCATCCGCGCAGTATTAAGAAGATCAAGATGGATGGACATCCGATTGAACATGAGGTTATGCGCTCCACTAATGTGTTTTTCATTGCGTATATGATGATTTTCGCTGCTTCCGTGTTACTGCTTTGTATTAATGAGTTTGACTTTACTACCAATTTTACTGCTGTAGCTGCTACCTTAAATAATATCGGTCCAGGTATGGAATTAGTTGGACCGACTCATAACTTTAGTATTTACCGAGGGCTTCCTAAGTATGTTCTGATGGCAGATATGTTGATTGGACGTTTGGAAATCTTTCCGGTGTTGGTTTTGCTTTCTTATCGGACTTGGAAACGGTAAATAAAAAGTTCATCCTATAACAAGTTTATCACATTATTTTCTAATCCGGTTCTTTCAAAAAGGAAAACGGTTCTTCATCTTTTATGAAATGCATCAGCATATAGGCACACATAATTGCCACCTTTTCTTCCTTCAGTATACGTTTTACTTCCTGCTGGTCTGCCAAGATGACCTGAAGTTCCTCATTGTCCTCCAGGTACTTTGTGGTTGCGTCTCCGCTTGCATACCCATATACCGCAGCACAGGATTCATCGGTCATGCCGATGGTTGTAAAGTATGGTTTTTCATATCTTTCAGCCACCGTTACAGGTTCCAATAATAATCCCTCTTCCCATTTCGCTTTTCCTTTCAAGCGTTTTCAAGATACGATCATGCTCAAGCCAATCCGCTTTTTGGGAATGTCCAGGCTGATTACTTTTACTTCAACAATATCCCCGACACTAACTACTTCCAGAGGATGCTTAATAAATTTTTTATTAGTCATCTGGGAAATATGAACCAGGCCGTCTTGATGTACACCTATATCCACAAATGCTCCAAAATCAATAACATTACGCACAGTTCCTTTGAGAACCATACCTTCCTTTAGATCCTTCATATCCAGTACATCACTTCTGAGCACCGGCAGCGGCATATCTTCTCGCGGGTCACGTCCCGGCTTGCAAAGTTCCTTGACGATATCCCGTAAAGTGGGCTCTCCGATGCCTAATGCCTGAGCGTTTCTTTTGTAATCTTTAATTAGCAGAGTACGTTCTCCTGACTGGGTAATCCAGTCAAGTCCATATCCCAGATCATCCAACACTTTCTTGGCCGCTTCATAGCTTTCCGGATGGATGCTGGTCATATCAAGCGGGTTATCGCCGCCGGCAATACGCAAAAATCCTGCGCATTGCTCATATGCCTTCGGACCAAGCTTGCTTACCTTTAGGAGCTGTTTCCTATTTTTGAACCTTCCATTTTGTTCGCGGTAGGCAACAATATTCTTGGCAATTACTTTAGTGATTCCAGAAATGTATTCCATCAGGGGGGCCGATGCCGTATTCAGGTCAACCCCAACTTTATTCACCGAGTCTTCAACTACACCACTTAAGGCTTCACCCAGTTTCTTTTGATTCATATCATGCTGATACTGGCCCACACCGATGGCTTTGGGATCGATTTTTACCAGCTCGGCCAGGGGGTCCTGAAGCCTTCGGGCGATAGAAGCAGCACTTCTTTGCCCTACATCATAATTGGGGAACTCTTCGGTTGCCAGTTTGCTTGCCGAGTATACCGATGCACCCGCTTCATTCGTAATAACATATTGGACTTTTTCCGGTATTTCTTTTAAAAGTTCTACAATAAATTGTTCGGATTCCCGTGAAGCAGTTCCATTTCCCACTGATATTAGGGTAATGTGGTACTTTGATATCATTTTTTTCAAAGTTTTCTTGGCTGCCTTTTGTTTCGCTTCTGTAGTTGGTGCTGTCGGGTAGATTACCGTGGTATCCAGCACCTTTCCGGTGGCATCAGTTACTGCCAGTTTACACCCGGTACGAAAAGCCGGATCCCATCCGAGAACCACCTCACCGGCAATTGGCGGCTGCATCAAAAGCTGCTCAAGATTCTTGCCAAATACTTTAATGGCGCCGTCTTCTGCTTTTTCCGTTAATTCATTTCGGATCTCCCGTTCGATGGCAGGTGCTATCAGACGGCGGTAACTGTCTTCTACTGTTGCTTTTAAGATTGAAGCGGTATTTGCATTATTGCCGGTGATGATTTGCTTTTCCAGGTATCGCACAATATCATCTTCCGGTGCTGTTATTTTTACAGTCAGAATTTTTTCTTTTTCACCCCGGTTCAGGGCAAGAACGCGGTGTCCCGCAATCTTGGATACCGCCTCTTCAAACTGGTAATACATCTCATATACCGACTGTTCCTTCTCATTTTTTGCAGTCGATGAAATCGTTCCCTTTTTCATGGTCTGATTGCGGATATAGGTGCGGTACTTGGCTTCATCAGAAATATATTCAGCAATAATATCAGAAGCGCCGGCAAGAGCCTCTTCGACAGTATTGACTTCTTTGGCTTCTGACTGGAAGGCTCTCGCTTCTTCGGCCAAAGACTTGTCCGTCATCTGAAGCATAATAATGTTAGCAAGCGGCTCTAATCCCTTTTCTTTGGCAACTGTCGCCTTGGTTCGCCGCTTCGGCCGGTACGGACGATATAAATCTTCCACGGCAACCAACGTCTGAGCATTTAATATTGCCTGCTTTAACTCTTCAGTCAGCTTTTTCTGCTCTTCTATGCTGCCAATAACCTGCTGCTTCTTCTCCTCCAGATTACGCAGATAGATAAGACGTTCATGCAGATTACGCAGCACTTCATCATTCAACGAACCCGTAGCTTCCTTTCTGTATCGTGAAATAAATGGGATAGTATTCCCTTCATCAATTAATTGAACAGCCGCCTCTACCTGCCCTGGTTTTACTTGAAGTTCCTCCGCCAGTCTTTGATTGATATTCATAGATCCTCCTATTGATCGCATTTATGATGTCTTTTGTTAAGCTTCACTATTTGTAACCGTCGTTATCCATCTCAAAAATTTAAAGTTGTTCTAAATCGCATTATATATTTTAACAAAGTCTGGTTTGAAACACAACTATTTGTTCATATCGCCCCTGTTTTTAAGTTATAGTTCAGGCGTGCAGGTTAGCATGATATGTGCAAATGAGATATGTGAATGTGATTGGAGGGCGCTGATTTTTTAATATGCCATGACGATGGCAGCGAAAATTTTATCCTTAAGGTTAAAAATATGGATAACATAAATACGACAGGTAATCCAATAGACTACCTGCCATTTAAAATAATCTGTGTAATTTCGTACTATTCCCACTCGCCAAGTTCATTCAAATACTAATCATATAAGTTTAGTATTTGATAATAATTTTCGTTGTTTTTATCCTCATTGCCCTTACTATTTGGGTCAGAAGAATTTTTTAGTATCAAATTAGTATCAGGGGTTCTCCGATACTAATTATAACATTAGAACGACTAACAATCAACATCATATTCCAGCTTTACACGCTTTTCTATGTCTTCTGCGCTCGGCATGGTATCAATCAATTCAGCCGGCACAAAGTCAGATAGCTTGTATTCGCTTACGCCTATTGGCTTGTTGATATCTTTCAAAGCATATTCAGCGGTCAGCTTATCTTTTGTCTTACAAAGCATAATACCGATTGATGGGTTGTCTGTTTCATGTTTCAGAATATCATCAACAGCGGATAAATAGAAATTGAGTTTTCCTGCGTATTCAGGCTTGAATGCTGTGTTTTTAAGTTCAATCACTACATAACAGCGTAGTTTAGTATTATAAAACAATAAATCAATATAATAATCCTGTTCGCCAATCTCAAGGTGATATTGGTTACCTACAAATGCAAAACCCGTGCCAAGTTCCATAATTGTTTTTGCTATGTTTGCTACTAATTCACGCTCGATTTCGCGCTCAATAATACCTTTGCGTTTTTCAACAAAATCAAAAATATAAGGACTTTTCAACGTTTCTTCCGCTAACTCGCTAAACGGTGATTCGAGTAAACGCTCATAATTTGCTGTTTTTTCTGCAATAGCTTGCCGTTCATATAGCTTCATTTCAATTTGATGAGTTAAAACAACATTATTCCAACCGTTTTCTAAGTTTTTATCAATATACCACTCACGCTCTGAATCGTCTTTGATTTTGGAAATCAATGTTAAGTTGTTTCGCCACGGTAAAAGTGCAACGCTCTGTTGCACTTTTTGAAAATCAGGATAAATCTCGGCAAATTTACGCATATATTTAAGATTGCGAACAGAGAATCCACGAATATCCGGGAACTCCAACAAAACATCTCTTGAAAGATTATCAATAAATTTCGCACCATATTTTGTATTATCAATAATAACCTGCCCGATGTTCCAGTACAGTTCAATTAATTCTTTGTTCGCACCCAAAACTGCTTTGTATTGCGCCGTTTTAATGCGGGCTTTTATGGATTCAAGGACTTCAAAATACTCTTTATTATTTATCAGCATTATGTTTCTCCTCCTTTGTTATTAGTTTGGATTTTCGCTCCATAAAACCTTTTGCATCAACAGGCATTCCATATTTGGAATAATACAATATAGCATTATCACATATTGCTATTGCCTTTTCGTATTGCTTTTGCTTATCGTAGATAATTGCAAGACGTTCAAATGCAGGAATCCTGCCTTTAAAATCAGTTATGGCAGCTAATTGTGATTTTTTTTTCGATTGAGAATATGTAAAATACACATTGCTTGAAAGTTGATCAACACGGGTTTTTTCTTCTTGTTTATGCTCTGCTTGCATTTCGTCTAAAAGAGCAATGTCCTCATTGCAATATTGGATACAAAGGTCTAAATACCTTTCATCTTCATTTCTGCTTTTATAATAGAGATTTTGAAGTGCAATTAGATTAAAATGCTTATCAATTATTCGGGTACTGCTCTCAATGACAACCAACAATTCTTTTTCTTGAACGGTATCAAAGGTATGAATGATTTTTGGTTGTGGGGGCGCAGCCCTATTTATTTGAGGCGCTTCTCCGCTTTTTCTTTTTTCAGCAAGTTGTACTTTTACTTTTTCATGAGTATCAGTGAGTAGATTGAACATTGCATTTTGAAACTTTGAAATATTTGCTATCATCGGTATTTGTATAGTTCTTTCTTCAATAGATACATTGGCGAAAAGCGTACGACTTTCTCTTGTCGCATGAATGAAATCATCCTTATTCACAAATGAACTGATATGAATTTCAGGAGCGTCAGATATTTGTAAAATGTTGTTTATCAATGAGATTTCAAATAAGTCAGGATAATCCTTAATATAATTTGTTTTTAAGAATCCGAATGTTTTTGCGAATTTCATGATTTCCTGTGCATTTAAAGAAATATCAAGAAGATATTTACAGAGCAAGAGCATCTCATTTGAAAAGTTCTGCTTAAAGGGTCGGTCAAGCGATAAATAGAAATTTTCCAAAATATCCGGTCTGTTGTGGATTAAACTCGTTAGGATAATTGCATTTGCGGAATAAGATTGAAACGAACTGTTTTCATGGACATCTCTGAGTTTGAGAATAATATCTATTGCTCTTTCATAATCCCCCGAAAGAATGTGTCTTTCCAATCCATAATATAAAATAAAAACGAATCCTATATCAATGTTGGAATCATAAGGATTGCTTAACAGTTCCCAATATACAGCTTTTTGCTCTGGCGATAATTCTGAATACTTCGGATAGTATGGTGGGCGTTCTACGCCATTGATGTTGTGTATTTGCGCGATAGGAAGTGATGTATATATCGCACTTGGTTCTTCGTTATTAAAAGATATGGTAACCGTAAATCCGTTTATATTCATTGTATTTTTGTTCGGATTATTAAAATAATTCTTGCATGGGCCATCTGCAATCCAAAGCAAGCCGTTAAGGTCATCATGCACAGTGAAATTGTTTGTATGTCCACCAAAAGATAATTCATTGGTAGCAGTTTGCAAACTTAATTCTGTTGCCTTTTTAGAAGGGTCATCCGATTGATTTGCATTAATAAAATTTTCCGTTACAACTTCGGTTGATTGGTTCAACGATTTAAGAACGCTGTTTATTTCTTCGTCGGATACATAGGGCGTTTGTAGTCTTATCGGCTCCAATTCGCCTGTTTTTAAGAAGAATGTATCCCCATTATCTGATAATTTTTCTGCCCCTGTTGCATAAATTATAGTTCTTGAATCTACTTGTGCCGGCACAACAAAAGCTATTCTTGATGGAATATTCGCTTTAATAGCACCGGTTATGACATCTGTGGACGGTCTTTGTGTGGAAATTATTAAATGTATCCCTGCCGTCCCGGACATCTGTGTTAATCTACAAAGAATATCGTCTGTGTCCGAAGTAACTATCATTAAGTCTGATAAATCCTCTAATATAACAACTATGTAGGGCAACTTTTTCCCGTTTTGCGCTTCAATAATATCATTATACCCTTTTATATCTTTTACATCTTTTTCCGCAAATAATTTATATCTTTTAATGATTTCTTGCTCTGTCCATGATAAAACTCCAACTGCTTTTTTCGGGTCTGCAATAACAGGTATTAACAAATGAGGAATTGAATTAAATCGAGAAAAATTAACCAGTCTCGTATCCATCAATATCAATTTGATTTCATTAGGTTTAAATTTATATAGTATACTTAATATTATTGTACTGAGAAAAACACTTTTCCCGGAGCCTGTTGTTCCGGCGATTAAAAGATGAGATAATTCCGTTAAATCTGTTATTATATTTTCATTGAGAAAATCTTTCCCTAAAATAATAGGTATATTGCAGTTGCTGTTTCTAAAATCTTCTGAATTAATAATACAGGCATGATTTTGCAAATTTTAGCATTACAGTTTTTTCATTTGGTTTAATTAAAAACTGCCGTATCTTTTTATCGGGACTTCCTATAATTGGTCTTGCCAAAGTCGTTCTATTTATTAACCGACCGGTGCCTGCGTTTGCTTTTCTTTGATTCAAGGTATATAGTGATTGCGAATTGTTAATAAGCCACAAACCTTGAGAATTGTTTAAATTATTAAGGGACTTTATGAATTTCTCGTATTTCTCAGTCGCCGCTTCATCTAATTCATAATCCACATCTATGATTTTTTGATTTATAAAAAATTCGTTGATTGGAAACAGCAAAATAAATAACAAAGCTAAGGGATAATAAATAATCGTGAGTATGGCAAATGCTATCGCGAAAAGCCATGTGAAATTGAATTTTTGAATACTTGCATTGATTTTATCAATTAACTCTACTTGACTGCTGCTTCTGACTTCGGATTCATTTGTTAATGAAATATTGTTATCTTCGGATATTGTTGGCTGAACATAACTGTTCTGTGGGACGATAGTTTTTCTATTTGAACTTTGTGAAACATGAGATATGCCTGTACCCGGTATTGAATATGTTGTACGCGTTTGTCCTGTTGCCGTTTTTGTGATGCGATAACCGGGAAAGCCCCAACTATATCCTACACCAGATTTGCTGAGATTTATTCTAAAGCCGCCCATGCGGATACTTTTACGATAACGCCAGCCCATAAATCTATACCTCCGTTTCAAGATTCAACCCATTTTCTTTACAAAAAGAAAAGAAAACAGATTTAGCCATCTTGTTCGGACTTGTTTTACCATTTTCCCAACGGCTTATTGTAGCGAAACTCACTTGAAGAGCGTGTGCCAATTCTTCTTGGCTCATGCTCAGCTTTTTACGAACATATTTTACGGTTGAAGGAAAATCCATTGAAAACACCTCACGCAAATATTATAATACATGACATAGCATATGTATATATTTTTTGAAATTTTTTGTTAAAAAATGCGGGGATTCTCTTTGCAGTAAGAGAACCCCCGCTGTGGAATCAACTATAAATCATTTCGTCATTTACAATATCCATAGCTCTGTTGCGGATATTATTCATTTTACCGACCCATTCCATTTGACTTTCTGCCTTTAACTTTTCAGTTACTCCCTCCTTTTCTGCCAGTTGCTTGACCAGTAAGTCAAGCCGTTCCTGCGCTTGTTCGTTAATATCAGAGAGATACGAGCGTAACCTGCCGGAAGTGAGAAGGTTAATATACTGTACTTTGTGGTACTCCTTTAAATATCTGCGGTGACGCTCACCGTAGATACCGATAGGACGGGTTTCTCCGTCCTCCGGCAATACCAAATCAGGCAAGTAATAGTCACCATGTTTTGTGTAGGTAATTTTACTCATAGCTGTCCACCAATTCGTCCTTGCCTATGAATGTCTCTGCCATGAGCAAGACGCCAAGCCTAAAACCATAGGTAAACTTTTGATAATGTGTGATGTCATCTATCTCTGATTGTTCATCATTGAATTTTTCAAAGGTTTCTTTTTCGCTTTCAGTGAACCTCACACGACTAAAGTCACGCGCTTCATGGATCACTCCACAAATTTCCTGCTTCCCAGACCTCGCAACCTACTATCTCCACAGGCGTTAATTCCCGTAGTCCCTACGGTATTTTCTTTGATTAGGCGATCCTTAAATCCTCTAATCCCTTCTTTAATATGTTTTTAGCCGCATTGATATCCCTGTCATGTCTCGTTTGACACTCCGGACAATCCCA
>Ga0153928_1000270_pt1 | contig 26267 bp, 39 predicted proteins | sample TSNJ012MetaG_FD_106656 | JGI IMG/M metagenome (GOLD analysis project Ga0153928, IMG submission 106656) | Attine ant fungus gardens microbial communities from New Jersey, USA - TSNJ012 MetaG | ecosystem: Host-associated > Fungi > Mycelium > Unclassified | place: USA: New Jersey, Wharton State... | reverse complement strand
TCAATAATGTCCTCGTTTTTTCACTCTAATTTTCCCCCGACCTATTACATAAATTTTAGCACTAATTACTTTAATCTTAAAATTTAATTAAATAGTTTCATTAAAAATATGATAGATTTTAATAGCATTATTTAGGTAATTAAACTGAATCTCATTATTAGAATTTTCTTGTTTTAGAAGTTCTCATGTTTGTAATTCATTATTATCTTTGGCATTGTAATGATATTTTTTCATGATAATTGAAATATTATCTTGACTAATATAAATACTTGGTAAATATGACATTTCTTTAATTAAATCTTGTAGTTCTTGTTTTTGTGTTTCAGAAATGTTTGTTGGTCATTGATATTGGTTATCAGTAGGAATTAAGGTGAATGAATCATTTTGTTTTTGCAGTTTAGCAGCAAAAATCAAGTAGTTTTCTGAATTTAATTTTGCAACATTATAAGGAAATAAATCCAAACCACCTAATTTTCTATATTTCTTAATCTTTGGTCTTCATAATAATGATGCTGGTACAAAAGAAATTTTTGTGTTAAGTATATTTGGTATTAAGCCAATAAAAATTCCAATAATTGGATTAAAATAAAGGATAGCTAATAAAAAAAAATTAAAATTATTTTTTTTCATTTTAGTAACTATTCCTCAAGAAAAATCTAAATCATTAATTTTTCCGTTAACAACTAAACGATTATTGCTTTCTTCAAGTCATGATAATTCAATAAATTTTTGCTTTTGTTTGAAATATATTTCAGTACAAATTGGTGTTATATTAAATAAGTTATTAATGCTATTAATTTCAAAATTGTTGATTTTTTTAATCTGATTTGTGTTTTTTTTAACATAATGTTCGCATAAATCTTTTGGTAGATATTTAATTCCATATTTTATAAAGTTAAAGTGATAAAATATTGCATAAAAAAATATACTTATTATAAAAATAATAAATATATAAGAGTTTTTATTTAAATATGGGATTAATATTAAGCAAATAATAATTGCAATTGGTAAAAAGAATGCTAATCAATTAAAAATAATAAATAAAAATAATCTTAATTTTGGATTTATTTGAATTATTTTAATTTCTTTTTTTATATCATCCATCATTAATACTCCTTATTTTTAAAAATATCATCATAATTATTTCAGATTAGATTTAAATGTTTCGGTAAATTTTTGATTATTTGATAGTTTATTTAGTTTACTATTAAATATTATTTTTTGATTCATATAATCATTTTCTTTAATATTTAAATTATTAACAGGTGCTGTGATATTGTTTATTTGATTATCAAGATTATTTATATAAAATATGAATACATTTGATACATCGCTATTAGAATTAGCAATTTTTACTTTTTTAGTTATAAATTAACTATTAAGAACTGTTTTATACAAGTATAATCCTGAAGCAAGTGCTTTTGGATAACGATATTTTTCTGTTTGTTTTGGCGATAAATAATCATTAATCTCTGATAAAGTAATTTTATCGTGATGATAATCTAACATTGCTGCCACTAAATATCGTACTTGATAACGAACAAAACCTTTAGCTTTAATCGCAATAATTACAGTTTTCTTTTTTCGATAAATTTTAATTTTTTTAATTGTTCGCATTGGATCATTTTTATCAGTTGGTTTTAAACCACTAAAATTATAAAAATAATGTTCACCAATAAATAACTTAGCAGCTTTTTTTAACTTTCAAGTTGATAATTTTTGACTATATTGATACTGATAATTAATTTTAAAAGGATCAAAATTACCATAATTAATATAATAACGATATTCTTTATTTTTAACATGATCGCGTAAATTATAATCATTAGCTACGATTTTAACTTTTTTAATTTTAATCGCACCTTTAAAATGTTGATCTAATATTATTTTTAACTTTTCAACTTCAATCATAAATGGTAACGAAAAAGTAAATACTTGATCATAAGCATGAACACCTTTATCAGTTCTACTAGTACCATGAATTGTAATATCTTGATTAAAAGTTCTTGATAAAGTTTTAGTAATTACGCCCTCAATTGTTCTTAAATTATCTTGCTTTGCTCAACCAAAGAAACTACTGCCATCATAAGTAACTCAAACACAATATGTTGTTGCTTTTTGCTGATTATTTGCTTGCTTAACTTGTTGCTTTTTATTAGACATTTTAGCTCCTATAAAACATAATGATCAATTGGAATCGCAGGCATGAATGATGGAATCTTATGATAAGTAATAATAAAAGCTAAAAGACCAACACCTAAAATAAAAAATAAAATATCTTTATAATTAATTTTAAATTGACGAAATCTTGTTCTTTTTCCTTGAGGGTCATAACCACGAGAATCCATCGCATAAGCTAAATCTTCGGCTTTTTGAAAGGCAGAAACTAATAAAGGAATAATTAATGATACCAAAGCCTTAATTTTTTCTCGAAAATGGCCATTTTTCAAATCAACTCCTCTTGAAGCTTGTGCTTTCAAAATTCTGCCTGCTTCATCAAATAAAGTTGGAATTGATCGTAAAGCAATAGAAATAATCATTGAAATAATATGAACTGGAAATTTAATTAATTTTAAGGGCATCATTAAATCTTCCAATGCTAAAGTTAAATCTAATGGTTGCGTCGTTGTTGTTAAAATTGTTGTTGTAATAATCATTAAATAAATTCGAATTCCAATATAAATACTACTGTAAATTCCTTTAAAAGAAACAGTAAGAAACTTTCAGTGTCAAAGTTGACCAATTGTCTTAATTTCTTCTAGATCACTTTGTTTTGCGTTAATAATAAAACAATTAAGAATAAATAAAATGACGACAATGAATAACATTGGTACCAACAATCGACCTAATAAAGAAGCTGGTAATTTAGCACTAAAAAAAAGGATTAAGATAAAAACAGCAATAAAACAATAACCTGTAAAACCAGTATTAAAGAAAATTGAAATAATTAAAGAAATTAAAACTACCAATTTAATGCGAGGATCAACTTTATGAATAATTGAATTTAATGGTAAGTATCGACCAAAACTAACTTTCATTTTTATCTTCTCTGTTTTCTTTTTTCTTTATTTCACTATTTTTTAAAATTGTTGCTAATTGATCAATTAATTCTTCCGTACTACGAGCATTAATTTTACTTGTATCAAAGCCTGCAGCTGTTAAATGATAAATAAAATCATAAATCTTTGGTGGCTCAATTCCAGTTCTGGCAATTAATCCTTGATTTTTAAAGATTGAGACTGGATCGCCTTGAGTAAGAATCTTAGTTTCATGAAGTACTACAACTTCATCAGCAATTTCTAAAACATGGTTCATATTATGAGTTACTAAAATAATTGTTTTATTTTCGTTTAGATTTAAACTAGCAAATAATTTTAATAATTCTTTTTCACCATCGGGATCTAAACCAGCTGTTGGTTCATCAAGAATTAAAGTTTTACCTTCTAAAGCCAAAATTCCAGCTATTGCTACTCTTCTTTTCTGACCACCAGACAAATCAAAAGGTGAACGATTTAAATAACTTTCATCCAATCCAACCATTTTAAGATATTTTTTCGCAATTTCTTTTGCTTTAGCCTTTTTTTCACCAAAATTAACAGGACCAAACATAATATCTTTTTCAATTGTTTCTTCAAATAATTGATACTCAGGAAATTGAAAAACCAATCCAACTTGTTTACGAATTCCTTTAATGTTTTTAATTTTTTTCTTTTTAGCTTTAATTAAAAAATCATCAATCAGAACTTCACCCTTTGTCGGAATTAGTAATCCATTAATATGTTGAACCAAAGTTGATTTACCGCTACCAGTTTCACCAATAATCGCAATAATTTTTTGATCAGGAAGAGTAAGAGTAATGTCTGTTAAAGCTTGATATTGATATGGAGTTTTTGGTGAGTAAATATAACTTACTTCTTTGAATTTAATCGGCATAAGTTTGCTATTAACTCCTTTTCATCTAAAGTTTTTGCAACTTTAACTCCTCGTTCTTGTAACCCTAAAACAAGTTTCAAAACAAAAGGAATATCTAAACGAATACTTTGTAAATATTCTCAATCTTTTAAAATTTCATCTGGTGTATCAAAACGAACAAGTTTACCACGATTCATAACAATTACTTTATCAGCATTTAAAATTTCATCCATATCATGCGTAATTGAAATAATTGTTTTTTTTCTTTCTGCTTTTAATTGCAAAATAATTTCTTTAACTTCACTTTTACCTTTTGGATCTAACATACTAGTTGCTTCATCAAAAATAATAATATCTGGTTGTAATGCTAAAACTGAAGCAATTGCTACTCTTTGTTTTTGACCACCAGATAATCATAATGGTTCGTGATCTAAATATTTTTCCATACCAACAATTCGAGCTGCTTTTTCAACAATTGCTGGCATTTTTTTCGGATCTACTAAATGATTTTCTAATCCAAAAGCAATATCATCACGAACAGTTGCACCAATAAATTGATTATCAGGATTTTGAAAAACAATTCCCAAATGTTTACGAATTTTTTTAATATTTTTATTAGTTACTTTTTGATCAAAAATTTCAATATCACCTTTTTGGTTATGTAAAACACCCATAATGATTTTTGATAAAGTTGATTTACCAGAACCATTATGGCCAATAATTGTGACATACTCACCTTGATTAATACTAAACGAAACATCATCAATTGCATTTGGATAATCAGGTTTATAACGATAACTAACATTATTTAATTTTAAGGAAATATTATTTGACATAAATTATTTCATCTCCATAAAAGACTAAATCTACATTGATACACTTAGTGCATATAAAATTATAACATAATTTATTTAATATTAATTTATATTTTTTATAAATAAGTAATTCAATAAATAAAACAAAAAATGATATTTTCATATCATTTCTTAAAAAATAAATAAGTAACATTATATTTTTTTCTTATTTTAAATAGACTTTTCAAAATGAACATGCTAGAATATTTTTATTAAGAAGGAGCAAGCCTTCCCATTCCCAACCTTAGCTGTTGGGGTTTTTTATGGCTAATTTTGATATTTCATATCTAAACTAGTCATCTTTAAGAGCTTCTTGATATTTCATCATAGCAACTTTACGAAAAAATCTACTTTTTTTATCAAGTTTAATTACTTTACCGTTAACATCTTTTCAAACATTGATAATTTCAGTTTCGTCAACTGTTCGTTCATAAATCGGTCTAACATATTGAATTTTATTATTAATCTTAATTGAAAAATAATCAGATTTATTTGAAATTGTAGTCATTATTTGAACTAGAAGATGATGATTTGGATAAACTTTAATAATAATTGCTGGTTGAAATCTTTGCTTACCATTTTCATCAAGATTATCTTTTAATGCTACTCAAATCCCTCGCCCTTTTCGCATTTTTTTTAAATCTCATTTTGGATTTTCAATATTATTCATAATAATTTACCTTTCTTTCTTTAATTATTTTTTAATATTAAAATATTCTTACTATAATATTCTTTAAGAAGGAACAAAATTTCAAACATCCAACCTTAAATGTCAATTTATATTAAAAGTAATGCTATAATATTATTATTCAAGAAGGAGTAAGCCTTCCCATTTCCAACCCTAGCTGTTGGACTTTTTTATACATTATATTTAAATAGACAAATAATTATTCTTTTTCTTTTTCTAATGATTTTTGATTTTCAAGTTGTGATTTGATTAATTCATTTTCAGATTCTAAAATTCTCTGATTACCTTCTAAAGTTTGAATTTCTAATTTTAAAGTTTCAATTTCTAATGCTTGATTTTTTATTTGAATTAATTGATCAATATTATTATCTTGACTCAAATCTAATGTTTCTTCAATTTCAAGAATTTCTTTACTCTGCATCTCACTAACTTTTTGAAAAAAGTTACTTTTTTTATCAATTTTAATTACTTTGCCATCTTCATCTTTTCACATCGCTTTTAAATCATTTATCATAATTGTTTGAAAATAAATTGGTCTAATATATTGGATTTTATTATTAATTTTAACTGAAAAAGCATCATATTTACTAGGTTGTGTACTCATAAATTGGATTTTAATATGCTTTGGATAAGCCTTAATAATAATTCCTGGTCGATTTTTTAATCTACTATTTTTATCTAAATCATCTGGAAGTGACGCTTTAATGCCTCTACCTTTTTGTAATTTCTTTCAATTTCATTTTGGTTTTTTCTTATCATTCATAAATTAACCCCCTTCGTTAACTAATAAATTTAATAAAAAAATATTTTTAAAATTTTGCTTTTTTAATAGACATTTTAAAAAAGAACAATTATAATATTAATGTTCAAGAAGGAGTAAGCCTTCGCATTCCCAACCCTAGCTGTTGGGCTTTTTTATGCCTTTTTATCAATTATTTTATTTGTCCCTAATCTCTTTTATCTTAATACCTACTTATAGTTAAGTATACTCCCAATTCTTGATTGATAATAAAGAAAATTAAAAATTAAGATAAAAATAATATTTTTAAGATATAATTAAATTATTCAAGAAGGAGCAAGCCTTCCGATTCCCAACCCTAGCTGTTGGGCTTTTTTATCCTTTAAAAATAAATAAAAAATGGTGCTAAATTTAGCACCATTAAATTAATTTATTAATCACTTCTAGCCATTGTTTCATCATCACTTTCAGAAGCAGTTAATGGTTTTTCTGGATGATTTTTTGCTTTTCATCTTTTATATCATTGAAACTGTCCTTCTTCAGGATAACGATGTTTAACTTTTTTACGAATATCTGCCATTTCTTCTTTTGGCAATTTATTTCACTTTACTTTTTTTGTTTTATGATCAACATACTGATTCATTTCTTGTTCTAATAAAATTTCTGCTAACCTTTTGCTACGATGAGTTCCATAAAGCATATCACGATTTCTGCGATAAGCAGCAAGCATTCCAAAACCTAAGAATAAAGCAATTCAAATAATTAAAAAACCAAATTGTTGCATAATATATAAACTATCAGCACTTGTACCATTACCTGTAGCAATGCTATAAATAATTGCACCTTGACCATGAATTGAATAGGTATATGGGGTAATATAACTTAAAACATTAAAGAATGGTGATTGCATAAAGGTAGGGAAAGTTCCTCAACCCGAAGATAAGCTAATAATTAATAATACAATAACTAAAAACTTACCAATTGTTTCATCTTGAACACTGTACCACAAAGCTTGTTGAATAAAAACAAAGACGGTTGCAGTAAACATCATTCATAAGTACATTAATCCGAAACTAGCACCAATTGCTGATCAACCTAAAGCATAAATCGCAATCATTAAAACTGTCGTTTGAATCCATGCCGTAGCGAGCATTAAGGTTGTTTTTGATAAGTATCAAGCCCATGGAGTTGCTTTTTTAACTCGTTTTGCTCGATCATAAATAAAGGTTTGCATTAAGGTACCAACTCAGATACCAATACATAAGAAGAACTGCCCTAAACCAATTCCATATGGATTATATTGACTACCAATAATATTTGTCTTGACAATTCCTGCTAAATTAGGAAAAAAACCATTTTCAGCTAAAGTACTAGGTTCACTCTTATTTTGACTATTACTGTCATTAAAGACTAATGACATAATAGTATTAAAATCAGATTCTAAATTGTAAACAAATGTTCCTTTTTGTGGCTTACTTGTACTACCAAATGGTATTACATAAGCACTTATATCTGCTGGACTTGTTGAACTAGTACTAGATAAAATACTAACTAAACCAAATTGTTGACGCAATATTGGTGCTGCAAGTGTCATAAAACTTTTATAATCTTTAATATTAAAAGGCGTTCCGGCAAAAGCTCCAGTTGCAGTAATAGCAAAGTTAGCATCAGTTTCTGGAATCAAAGCAGCAGATTGTTCTAAGAAACCAGCAATATTACCAGCGGTAGAAAATAATTTCTTGACACCAGCAGCATCAATCGTAATCGTTCCCAAATTAGGTGGCAAACTATCATTAATTTTTTGCGTTAATTGTGCTGATAAAGTTAAAGCAATCAAATCACCGGATGAACCATTCATTAAAAGATTTCATAACTTTGCAAGGAGACTTAAAAATCCATCAGTTCCTCAATCACTAGTAATACTTGTCCCTGTTGTTCCTTCAATACTCATTGGTGGTAGAGTTCAAGTAGAGTGTTGCGCTTTAATTGCTGCTAGCATTTCTTGATTACGAATAACATACTCAGTACCTTTTGTAACTTGAAAATTAGCTGAATGCGTTGTTGGTGAACCATGATCAGCAATCCCAGTTAAAATTTCATCAACAGTTTCAGGAGCAGTAAATGCTACTGCTGCTTTTGCGTTGTTAAGTGTATCTTGCATAATTAATGAAACTAGTTGCATTATCACTTGTGGTCCCATATCAACTAATAAACTACTTTTAAACTCATTAAAAATATACATAAATTGACCAAATAAGAAATTATGTTTATAAGTTGATCAAAATTGAATATTGTTTTGCTTTAAATCAGTTAAAAAATCACTTGCTGATTTTTGTACTGTAACACTGCTACCACCTATTGTCCGATTAAAATTTTGTAAAGTAGCATCAAGATAACCAATAAAATCTTTTGATAAATTTTTTGGCATTTGTGCTTGAACTCAATATTTTTTTTGGTCCTTAACATTTCAAGTACCATCAGAATTTGTTGTTGCTACTGCTGCTGCTTCATCACCAGTTAAATATTTTAGATTTGTTAAAGTCATATTATCATTTACTTTGACCTTAAATTTATCTTTACTGCTATTATAAGAAATATTTTCAACACTACCTGATTTTCAAGCGTTAACTAGATTGTCTACTAATGACATCTTTTTATGAAGTAACATATTAGCAACAGGAATTTCTGTACTTGCTGTTGTCACAAAAACTAAATTACTAGGAGGGGTTGCATCTCAATTAAAGGTATCATCAATAATTGTTTGATTATTTTTATCATCAGTATAATAACTATAAGCTTCTCCAAATGCAAAATCACCAGTTACAGTCGCCCCAGCAATTGTATCAATTGGCATATCATTACTAATAATTGCCATTGGTGCTGATCCAATTTTGGGAATTGGATTTCAAAAGGCTCAAATACAAACAAAAGCATATAAAAAAGGGACAAAGCAAATCGCAATAAATTTAATTACTCTTTTTCTACTACTAAAAACTCGTTCGCCAAATTCTGCTTTAACACTATCAACATAACCATAATATTTTTTCATAGTTTTCTCTTTCATCTTTTATTTTGCTAATCAGTTTAATTTTAGACAAAAATACTAGGTGACTAAAAAGGAATATAACTGAATGCTAATTTAACTATCTTAATATATCACTTTTTTTTTGCTTTATCTATATTTAATATAAAAAAAGATGCTTTTAAAAGCATCTCTTTAAATCCTTATACAAATGTAATAATTACCATTTTTGCATTATCACCAATTCTGGGATTAATTTTAATTAAACGAGTATAACCACCGTTACGATCTTTATAGCGATCAGCAATTGTCGTAAATAAAGTATCAATAACAATGTCTTTATCACTATCTTTGTTAGTAATTTTTCTTAGTTTAGCAATTGCTAATCTTCGTGAATGTAAATCTCCACGTTTAGCTAAAGTTACTAATGGTTCAACAAAAGTTTGTAACTTTTTACCAGTATGTTCAGTAACAACTAATTTACCATGTAAAATTAACTGACTAGATAAATCTCGCAATTTACCATATTCTTTTGTACTAGTATTACCTAAATCATTAATATATGACATTTTTACCTCCTTTATTTGCCTTCTTCTTTATATTCATCAACAATATTTTCTAATGACTTTTCTTTTCATTTATCAAAGTTCTTTTTAAAACTTTTAATAATCTTTTCAATAGATTCTTTGTTGATTTGGAAAACAGTTAAAACAGAAATAATAATATCTTCTAATGATTTATCTCCTAAATTTTCCATATCTTTTAGTTCAATTAATTTCTTGTGATAGAAATCAGATAAAGTCTTGCAACCTTCTCGTTTTAAGCAATTATATGAGCGAGCAGATAAATCTAAATCTTCTAATAATAAATTCAAGTTATCATTTTCTTTATTATCAGAAGTCGCAATTACTTCAAAACTTCTTACTTCGTCATCTAAATTAACAAATAATTCTAGATGACTAAAGAAAATTTTAGCTGCTGTAGCAATCGCTGTTGATGGACTAATTGCACCATTAGTTTCAATTGCTAATAGTAATTTTTCATAATCAACACCTTTAATTGTTTTTGTGATTGGTTCAACCATATAAGTTACTTTTGTTACTGGTGAGAAGTTAGCATCAATCGCAATAATTCCCATACCATTACCAACTAATTTTTTATTTTCTTCAAAACTAGCATAACCACGAGATTTTTTAACAAAAAATTCAATTTCTAATTCAACATTACGGTTAGTTGTTCGAAAAATAACTAAATCTTTATTAACAACTTCAATTCCTGTTGGACAAACAATACTTGCTGCTGTCACAGTTTGTTCGCCTTTAACAGTTAATGTTAAATTTTCAATTTTGTTTTCTGAAAAAGTATTATTATATGAAGTTAAAACAATATTTTTAACATTCAAAATTATTTCTGAAACATTTTCAACTACACCTTTAATTGTTGTGAATTCATGAGTTACACCATTAATTTTAATTGCATAAATTGCAACTCCTGGAATTGAAGATAAAAGTGTTCTTCTTAAAGCATTACCTAAAGTTGTCGCAAACCCTCGCTCTAATTGATTAACATTAAATTCCATGTAATTATCATGGTTATTTTCTTGATTTAAAAGAAATTTTGGTCTTAAAAATTGATTCATTTCAATATCACCTACTATTTTCTTGGTTTCTTTGGTGGGCGACAACCATTATGAGGTAATGGTGTTACATCACTTAACTCATGTAATTCAAAATTTAATGCTTGTAAACTACGAATTGCAGGTTCTCTTCCTGGTCCTGTTCCATTAACATAAATTGATAAAATTTTTACACCATGTTCCATAGCAATTTTACCTGCTGCTTCAGTTGCTTTTTGTGCAGCATGAGGTGTTGATTTTCTTGTTCCTTTAAATCCTACTGCTCCAGCACTTGATCAAGCAATAACATTACCATTAATATCAGTAATAGTTACAATAGTATTATTAAAAGTTGCTTTAATATAAGCTTTAGCTTTAAGGAAATTAGGATTAATTTTAATTTTCTTTTTTGTTGTTGATTTATTAACCATTTTAATATGTTCCTCCTATGCTGCTTTCTTCTTATTAGCTACAGTTTTTCTTCTACCTTTACGAGTTCTGGCATTAGTTTTAGTTGATTGACCATTTACAGGTAATCCTTTTCTGTGTCTAATTCCACGATAGCAACCAATTTCCATTAAACGCTTAATATTTAATGAAACATCTCGGCGTAATTCTCCCTCAGTTTTGTAGTTTTTTTCAATTTCTGCACTAATAGCACTAATTTGTTTTTCTGTTAATTCAGCAATTTTAGTAGTTGGATTAATGTTTAAACCAGATAAAATTTTAATGGCACTACTACGGCCAATTCCATAAATTCTTGTTAAACCAATATCAGAATGTAAATTCCCTGGAATATTGATTTGTCCAATTCTTCTACTTGTTATATTAATATTTGACATGTAATTCCTCCATATTTATCCTTGGCGTTGTTTATGTTTAGGATTTTCACAAATAATCATATTACGATTTTTGCGTTTAATTGTTTGACATTTATCACAAATTTTCTTTACTGATGATTGTACTTTCATAATTTTTTAACTCCTAATTATTTTCTTGATTAGAATTTGATGATTTTTTTCCTTTATAACGAAAAGTAATGCGACCTTTAGTTAAATCATAAGTTGATAACTCGACACTAACAAAATCTCCCTTCAAAATTCTAATATGATTTAAACGAATTTTGCCAGACGGAGTTGCATCAATAACAGTATTAAACTCTTTTAATAAAACTTTAAATTTTGCATTTGGTAAAACTTCTACTACTTGTGCTTCAAGCATAATAGTATTTGGTTTACTTTTTTCAAAATTATTAGTAGTTTTATTACTATTATTTTTTTTTGTTTGTTGTTTCTTTTTGGCCATTAATTACCTCTTCAAATTATAACATAATTTAATCATTTTTTAAATAGCAGTTAAGATTTCACAACCATCATCAGTCACAAGTAAAGTGTGTTCAAAATGAGCGGTTGGTTTATTATCTAACGCTACTACAGTTCACTGATCATTTAAAACTTTAACTTTATCAGTTGAAGTTTGGACCATTGGTTCAATACAAATGGCCATACCCGCTCTTAATTTAACTCCTGTGTTGGCAATGCCAACATTAGGAATTGCTGGGTCTTCGTGTAAGAATTTACCAATACCATGACCAGTATATGATGTTGGTAAATAAAAGCCTTGGCTTTCAACATAAGCCTGAACTGTTGCCCCAATATCACCAATTCTAGTGCCTGGTTTAACAATTTTAATCGCTTTCATTAATGCCGCTTTAGTAACATTAATAATCTTTTCTTGTGCTGGAGTTGCTTTACCAACTGCCATTGTAAAGGCGGCATCGCAATGATAACCATTAACAGATGCCCCAGCATCAATTTTAACAAGATCATTAAGTTTAAAGGGCTTTTCATTGGGAATTCCATGAATCAATTGTTCATTAACTGAAACACAAATGACTGCTGGAAAACCATGATAATTAAGAAATGATGGTTTAGCTTGATTTTTTTTAATAATTTCTCTTGCTTTCAAATCAAGCATTTTCCCTGTTGTTCCAACCTTAATCATTTTTGCTAATTCTTGATGAATTAATGCAACAACTTTGCCTGCTTTTTTCATATTAGCAATTTCACTAGCACTTTTAATACTAATCATTGTTTGTTCCTTTTGGTGTTCCAATCACTTTTTTTAATTGTTCGTGAACACTTGCTTGGTCTTGATTAGCATCAATTAGTTTCAAATTGCCTTGTTTTTTAAAGTAAGCAACTAAAGGTTGGGTTGATTGTTGATATGTTTTTAAACGAGTAATAATTTTTGCTTGATCACTGTCATCAGTTCTTTGAATTAATGGTGTTTGATCGTTATCGCAAAGATTATCAACTTTTGGTGGTGAGCTAATTGTATTATAAGTTGTTTTACAAACTGGACAAATTAACCTTGTTTGTAAGCGCTTAATAACTGCTTCTTTGTTCACTTCTAAATAAATTACAAAATCAATTTTTTGTTTGATTTTTTTTAATACTGTTTCTAAGAACTTTACTTGATCACTTGTTCTTGGATAACCATCTAAAATAAAATTAGTTTTAATTTTAGTTAGTTTACTTGCAACAACTTGATTCATTAAATCATCAGGAACATATTTACCTTGATCAGAATAACTTTGTGCTTTTAAACCTAGTTCAGTTTTTTGTTGAATTTCTGCTCTTAATAAATCACCGGTTGAAAGATGCAGTAAATGATAATGTCTTACTAAAAATTCTGACTGTGTTCCTTTACCGGCACCTGGTGGACCCATAATAATTAAATTCATATATCTCTTTCCTTTGAACTTATGATCATAAATGTTCTTGTGAAACTTTTTCGTCTTTATAGTTTAAGAATGAATGTTGAGTAATTCGTCCTTTAATTTGTTTTGCTGTATCTAAAGCCACTCCAACCATAATAATAACACCTGTACCACCAATCGCTAATGATGATGGCAAATTAGCAATCTTGGAAATCAAGAATGGTAAGACAGCAACAAAAGTTAAGAATGTTGCTCCAATTGTACTTAAACGATTTAACATTCTTTTAATATATACTTCAGTCTCTTTTCCTGGTTTAATTCCGGGAATATATGTTCCCGATTTTTGGAAGTTTTGTGTCATTTGTTCAGGATTAATTTGAACTTGAGCATATAAGAAAGTAAATAAAATTGTTAAAATCGCAAAGATACTAATCCCTGGTCACGACTGTAACGATAAGTAATTCTGCGTAAACTTAGCAAAACCATTATTAGGATTACTACTTTGAACAATTTGAGCAATTGTCATCGGCGCTGTAATCAATGCTGATGAGAAAATAACTGGAATAACTCCAGCTGAGTTAATCTTTAAAGGTAAATAAGACGACTTATCACCCTTTAGTGTCAGTCCGCTCCCTGATTGTTGAATTGGGATATGTCTTTCAGATTCATTGAAAAATACGACAATCAAAATGATAAACAAGAAAGCCAATAAATATAAGGCAAATTGTAATGCACCTTGAAATATGACAGCATTATTTGAATCAGGTGCTACTCAATATTTAAAAGTAGCAGATAAATTGAATGGTAAATTTGCAGCAATTCCTGCAAAAATAATTAATGAAATGCCATTTCCAATTCCACGATTAGTAATTTGGTCTGCCATTCATAATGATAACATAGTTCCTGCTAACAGCACTATTGGTATTAAAAAATAATAAAACATTGCTGGACCAACTCCAGAACCTGATGTTCAATCAACATTAATGATTCCTTGTGATTGTAATCCAAGAATTGTTGCAAATGCTTGCATAATTGCAAATGGTACTGTTAGAATTCGATTCATTAATTCTAATTTTCTTTTCCCTTTTTCTCCTGATTTTGCCCATCTTGTTAAAGTTGGCACAACATCAGATGATAATAACTGCACAATGATTGATGCAGTAATATAAGGTGAAACTCCAAGAGCCAAAAGTGAAAAACGATTAATCGCTCCACCACCTAACATTGAAATCAAGTTAAAAAACTCTAATCCACTGTTATTACTGTTATTTAAATCAGTATTTAAATGAACTCCTGGAGCAGTAATAAAGGCTCCTACTCGAAAGATTACTAAAACAAAAATAGTAAATAAAATTCGAATAATAACTTCTTTATACTGTTTTGTTATTTCGCGAGCGGTTTTAAACACCTAAATCACCTCAGCTTTTCCTCCAATTTTTTCAATTGCTGCTTTAGCAGCATCTGAAAATTTATGTGCTTGAATATTTTTAGCTGTTGATAAAGTTCCTTTACCAAGAACTTTAATTTGATGTTTTTTATCTTTAATAATTTTTAATTGATATAACAACTTTGGTGTTATATCAGTTTCTTTGATTTTATTAATTTGATCTAAATTAATAATACTATAAGTAATAGTTGTTGGATTTGTAAAACCTCGTTTTGAAATTCTACGGTATAAAGGAGTTTGTCCTCCTTCAAATCCTGGTCTTACTCCACCACCAGTACGAGCATTTTGCCCTTTTGTTCCCTTACCGGCAGTCTTACCAAGACCTGAACTAGTACCTCTTCCTTTTCGTTTTGGTTTTTTTCTAGCTAAAGGAGAAGATGTTAATTCATGTAATTTTAATTCCATTTCTTTACTCTCCTTTTCTATCTTTTACTTTCAGCATTAACTGCTGGAGTTCTTTTTTTAATAACTTTATTCTTAAAAAAGTCTTCTGATTTAAGGGAACTTAAACCTTGAATTGTTGCTCTAGCTAAATTAATTTTATTATTTGAGCCTAATGATTTAGAATAAATATTTTGAATTCCTGCAAGTTCAATAACATCTCTTGCGCTTCCTCCTGCTTTTACTCCAATCCCTTCTTTAGCTGGTTTTAAAATAATATTGCTAGCACCATAATGTCCAATTCCATGGTGATAAATTGAAGAATTTTCATTAATTGCTACTTGTTTTAGATTTTTATGAGCAGCAGCAATACCTTTTTTAATTGCATCGTTAACTTCGTTTGCTTTAGCAACACCAAGTCCTACTGTTCCTTTTTTATTACCAATAACTACGGCTGCTGAAAATCTTAGTCTTCTTCCACCTGTAGTTACTTTATTAATTCTTCTAATTCAAATAACTTTTTCTAAAAATTCACTTTGTTCTTTTGGTTTACGAAAATCTTGTTTTGATCTTTGTGGTCTTTGATGATTTGGTTTTTTATTATCTTGTCCGCGGAATGGTTTTTTATTGTTACTTTGAGTAACTTCAGGATGTTTTGTCATTTTTTCTTTTGACAAAGTTGTCGGGTTATGACCCTTATTAGTTAATTCTTTTTCTGAACTCATTTTTTTAATCTCCTTTTAAAACTCTAATCCGCTTTTTCTGGCAGCTTCAGCAAATGCTTTAATCTTACCATGATATAAATTTCCACCACGATCAAAGACAACTTTTTTAATACTTTTTTCTTTTGCTAATTTGGCGATTTCTTCACCTAATTTTGTTGCTGCTTCAATGTTTTTCTTTGATTTTAAATCTTTAAAACTCAAAGAAGATAACCCAATAATTGTATGTCCAGTACTATCGTCAATGATTTGGCCATAAAGACTAGTATTTGATCTAAAAATATTTAAACGCGGTTTTGTTTTAGAACCAACAATTTTCTTTCGAATTCGCAAATGACGAATTTTACGAGCTTTTTTTCTATCAAACATATTTTTTTCTCCTTATTCTGTTAAAGGTTATTTACCTTTACCAGCTGATTTTCCTTCTTTACGACGAATAACTTCATCTTGATATTTAATTCCTTTACCTTTATAAGGTTCAGGACTTCTGAATTGACGAATTTGGGCAGCAACTTGTCCAACTAATTGTTTATCAAAACCACTAATTTGAATTAAAGTTGGTTTTGGAGTAACAACTGTAATTCCTTCTGGAATTTGATATTTAATTGGGTGTGAATATCCTAAAGTAAGATTTACAATATCACCTTGAGCATTAGCACGATAACCAACACCATTAATTTCTAATTCTTTAATAAAGCCTTTAGAAACTCCAATTAACATCCCATTAATTAAAGAATTAACAGTTCCGTGTAATTGTTTATTTTTTTTAATATCGTTTGGTCTTGTTGTGCTAATAGTGTTTTTTTCTTGATCAATGATAATTTTAATTTCTTTTGGTAGGGTTTTAGATAAAGTCCCTTTACTTCCAGCAATATTTAAAAGATTATTTTCAGTTAATTTAACTTGAACGCCTGTTGGAATTGTTAAAACTCGATTACCGATTCTTGACATATTTCTTTACTCCCTAATTCTATCAAACATAAGCTAGAACTTCGCCACCAAGGCCAAGTTTCTTTGCTTGCTTGTTTGTCATAATTCCTTTTGAAGTTGAAATAATTGCAATTCCATAACCATTTAAAACACTTGGTAAAGTTTTAGCTTGAGCATATACTTTTAATCCCGGGCTTGAGATACGTTTTAAACCAAGAATGTTATTTTTTGCAGTATTACCTAATAGAATTTCTAAGGTAAATTTCTTTGGTTCATGTTCATTAACACGATATTTTTCAATATAATTATTTTTATATAAAATTTCAGCAATTTTCACTAATTGTTTTGATGATGGAACACTAACAGAACGATGTTTGCTTTTATCAGATGATTTAATTGCATTACGAATTACTGTTAGCAAATTGCTAATTGGATCATTTGTCATTTAACATACCTCCTCTTCTTATCATGAAGCCTTTTTTAAGCCAGGAATTTGCCCTTTATAAGCTAAATCTCTAAAGCATAGACGACAAATCATAAATTTACGAATTACTGCATGTGGGCGACCACATCTTTGACAACGAGTATAAGTTCTAGTACTATACTTAGCTTGTTTTCTTTGTTTTTCTTTTAAAGCTGTTTTTGCCATCTTATGCCTCCTGTTTTACTTGGTTTGGTCTTCTCTTAAAGGGAAAACCAAATGCTTCTAATAATCTTATTGCTGCTTCTTTTTCTGTTGTTGAAGTAATAATTGTTACTTCTAATCCTCTGATTTTATCAACATCTTCATAGTTGATTTCAGGGAAAATAATTTGTTCTTTAATTCCAAAAGTATAATTACCATTTTTGTCAAAGGAATTTCTTGATAAACCTTGGAAATCTCTTACTCTTGGTAATCCGATTGAAATTAATTTATCAAAAAAGTCCATCATTTTTTCACCCCTTAGGGTTACTTTACAACCAATTGCCATACCTTCACGAAGCTTAAATCCGGCAATTGATTTTTTTGCTTTTGTAACTACTGGCTTTTGTCCAGTAATTTTTGTTAATTCTGCTACGGCTTTATCTAAAGCCTTTGGTGTCGCAACAGCATCACCAACACCAATATTAATAACAATTTTTTCAATTTTAGGTACTTGCATAATTGATGAGTATTTTAAGTCTTTTTGCAATTGGTGAACAATTGTTTTGTTATATTTTTCTTGTAAACGATTCATATTTAACTATTGTCCTCCTTAATTAACTTCAGATCCAGATTTGCGATAAACCCGAATTTTCTTATCATCTTTAAATACATAACCTAATCTTGAAACTTTTTTTGCTTTCGCATTTTTACCATCAATAATCATTACATTAGAAATGTGAATTGGAGCAGGAACATCAATAATTCCTCCTTCTTTTTCTTCTTGTGATGGTTTTTGATGTTTTTTCATTGTAATACCTTCAAGGACAACACGATTTTTGTCACGTAATACTTTAATAATTGGTGCAACAGTTCCTTTATGTTTTCCAGCAATAACTTTTACTTTATCGCCTTTTTTTAATTTACTATCAAGAATTTTAATTGCTTTAGCTTTTTTCATTAATGCCATATTAATTCTTTTCCTTTAAACTATTTCTTCTGCTAGAGAAGCAATTCGGTTGAAACCTTGATCTCTAACTTCTCTTGCTAAAACACCAAATACTCTAGTTCCTCTTGGTGTTTTATCATCTTTAATTACTACTGCTGCATTATCATCAAATTTTACACAACTGCCATCATTTCTTTTAACACCAAATTTTGTTCGAACAATTACTGCTTTCACAATTTGTCCTTTTTTAATCGCTGAACTTGGTGTTACTACTTTAGCAGAACAAACAACAATATCGCCAATATTAGCAGTCTTCTTATTACTTCCACCTAAAACTCTAATTACCATTGCTTCTTTAATACCCGTATTATCAGCAATATTAATTCATGATAAATTTTGTAACATGATTAATCTTTCTTTGCCTTTGCTTTAGCTTTCGTTGATTCTGGTTGTTCTTTTGGTTTTACAACCTTTAATAAACGAAAACGCTTTAAAGCTGATAATGGACGAGTTTCAATGATTTCAACAACATCACCAACTTGGGCTTGGTTGTTTGCATCATGAGCATGGTATTTTTTAGTTGACTTAAAACGTTTGTTATACATCGGGTGAGTTTTAGATGTTTCAACGCTAACAGTTATTGTTTTGTCATTTTTATCAGAAACAACTGTTCCAATAAAAGTTTTGCGTCTTTTGATAAGAGTATTACTATTTGTCATTGTTATTGTCCTCCTTTGATGAAGATTTAGATTTTGTTGTCTTTGTTGCTGTTGGTTTTACTTTGTTTGTTTTTGTACTAGCTTTAGTTGATGCTTTTTTTACATCTTTTTTACTAGTTTCTTTTGTTTCTTTTTTATCTGTTTTTTTGTTTTGTGTTTTTTTTGCTTTTTTTTCTTCTGGTAGTTCCATTTTTTGGAAATTTAATGGTTTAATCACTTCACCATTTAAAGCACGATTTGAGATTTCAGTTTTAATTCTTGCGATATCTTTGCGTAGTTCATTGATCTTGTGTGGAGTATCTAACTTACCAATTGCTTTTTGAATTCTTAAAGCAAATAATTGGGCACGAAGTTCTTCTTCGTGTACTTGTAATTCAAGTGTTGATTTAGATTTAATTACTTGCATGTCCATTGCTTTCACCTAATTCTTTTTTAATGTTTTTTATTCCTAATACTGATGCATTATCAGCACGAGTAACAATTTTACATTTAATTGGTAACTTATGCATTGCTAAACGCAAAGCTTCTTTTGCCATGTCTAAATTTGGATAATCAACTTCAAACATAACAGTTCCTTTTTTAACTACTGCCACTCAATGATCAATTGACCCTTTACCAGAACCCATTCTTACTTCAGCTGGTTTTCTAGTAATTGGTAAATGTGGGAAAATTCTAATTCAAACTTTTCCACCACGCTTCATATATCTTGTCATCGCAATTCTAGCTGCTTCAATTTGTCTTTCAGTAATATAACTACCTTCTTCAGCTCTTAATCCAATCGTACCAAAATCAACAGTTTTACATCCTTTTGCCTTACCTTCATAACTTAAACGATGAACAGCAGGATATTTATATCTTTTCGGAATTGCCATTTTTACTTAGCCTCCCTACGATGATGATTTGGTGCTTGATGATGATGGTTTTGATTACGATTATGTCTTGGCTTGAAATGTGTTGGTTGTCTTAATTTTTCACCTGGTAAAATTTCACCTTTATAAACTCAAACTTTAATACCAATTTTACCTGAAACAGTATTTGCTTCAGCTTTAGCAAAATCAATATTACTTCTTAAAGTTGCTAAAGGAACACTACCTTCAGAATATCCTTCAGTTCTTGCCATATCAGCACCACCAAGTCTTCCTGAAACCTTAGTTTTAATTCCTTTTGCTCCTGCTCTTAAAGCACGGCGAATTGCTAATTTTTGCACAGCACGATGTGATAAACGATTTTCAATTTGTTGTGCAATTGTATTTGCTAAAATTTGTGCGTCTAAGTCGGGATTAACAACTTCAACAACATTAATTTTGATGCCAATCTTACGATTGTTAATTGTTTTTTGAACTAATTTTGTTAATACTTCAAGGTTTGATGCACCTTGTCCTAAAACTGATCCGACACGAACACAGTGAATGAATAAGGTAATTTGTTGCTTTGTTCTTTCAATTTCAATTTTTGAAACACCAGAATTTTTTAAACTTTTAAGTAAAGCAACACGAATTTTGTCATCTTCGATGATTCATTTTGCCATTTCTTGATCATTAACAGCATATCAACGAGATTGTCAATCTTTATTAATACCATATCTTAAAGCATTTGGACTAACTTTATGACCCATTTTCTTTACCTCCTACTTTTCATCACTAAGAACAATTGTTACATTGCTTGATCGTTTTAAAATTTGATAAGCACGACCATGTGCTCGTGGTCTGTATCTTTTTAATGTTGGATCTTCATTAACATAAATTGTTTTAATTTTTAATTTATCGGCTTCCATACCGTGGTTATTTGTCGCATTGGCAATTGCTGAATTTAATAAATCTCTAATTGGCTTGGCTGCTCTTTTTGGTTCATGAGCTAAAATTGTGATGGCTCTAACAACATGTTGATTACGAATTAAGTCAGTTACTAAACGAACTTTTCTTGGACTCATTCTTAGCTTAGTTAATTTTGCTTTTGCTTCCATTACTTAACTCCTATTTCTTTTTCTTGTCATTACCATGACCACCAAATTTTCTTGTTGGTGAAAATTCACCTAACTTATGACCAACCATATCTTCTGTAACATAAACTGGTAAATGAGTTTTACCGTTATAAACTCCAAAAGTGTGACCAACAAATTCAGGGAAAATTGTTGAACGACGTGATCAAGTTTTAATAATTTGTTTTTTCTTTGCTTTATTTAATTCTTCAACTTTTTTAACTAAAGATTGATCTGCAAATGGACCTTTTTTTAATGATCTTGCCATAATTTATTTTCTCCTTTATCTTTTCTTGGCAGCATGTCTAGTTCTAACAATGAACTTATTTGATGCTTTTTTCTTATCACGAGTTTTTAATCCTAAGGCAGGTTTACCTCAAGGAGTTACTGGAGTTTTTCTTCCGATTGGTGCTTTTCCTTCACCACCACCATGTGGGTGATCGTTAGGATTCATAACACTACCACGAACAGTCGGTCTAATACCTTTTCAACGGTTTCTTCCAGCTTTACCAATGTTTACTAAATTAAAATCTTCATTACCAACAACACCAATTGTGGCACGACAGATACTTAATACTTTTCTTACTTCTCCAGAAGCCATTTTTAGTAAGGTATATTTACCTTCTTCATCTCTTCCTAAGATTTGTAAGCTTGTTCCAGCACTTCTTGCTAATTGTCCACCCTTGCCTGGTTTTAGTTCAACATTATGAATAAATGTTCCTTGTGGAATTTTATTCAATGGTAAACAGTTACCAACAAGAATATCAACTTTTACTTTATCATTGTTACCAGAACTACTAATAATTTTGTCTCCTACTTTAATTCCTTTTGGTGCTAAAATATAACGCTTTTCACCATCTAAGTAATTAACTAAACAAATATTAGCATTACGGTTTGGATCATATTCAATCGTTTTAATGATTCCAATAATATCATCTTTATTTCTTTTGAAATCAACAACACGATATTTTCTTTTATGACCATTACCTTGATGTCTAACAGTAATTTTTCCTTGGTTATTTCTTCCAGATTTGCGAACTAATTTTTCTACTAATGATTTTTCTGGTTTATTAGTAGTAATAACACTTTTATAGTCAAGTACTGTCATATTTCTTTGACCATTTGTGATGGGGTTTTTTGTTTTAATTGCCATTTCTTACTCCTTCTAAACCTTACTATTTGCTTTGTTCATCGCTAAATAGACTTAATTGTTCGCCAGCAGCTAATTTAATAACTGCTTTTTTAACTGCAGAAGTTTTACCAACGAATCTACCAACAGTTTTAGTTTTCGGTTTATTGTTAACAATGTTAACTTTTTCAACCTTAACTTCAAAAATTTGTTCAAAAGCTTTTCTAATATGAGTTTTATTAGCTTTACGATTAACAGAAAATGTATAAACACCATTTGCCATTTGTGCATAGGTCTTTTCTGTTAAGACTGGACCTTTAATTACTTCACTTAAATGCATTATCCTAAAGCCTCCTCAATATTTTTAACTGCTGCTAATGTTAATAAAACTTTATTTGCGTTTAATAAAGCATAAATATTAACATTATTGCTACTAATAACTTCTGTTCTTTCTAAATTTCTTGCTGATTTAATTACTGTTTTTTGATTTTCTAAATCACTAATAATTAAAGTTTTATTATTAGCTAATTTTAGTTTTGTCAATGTTTTTAACATTGTACTTGTTGATGGTTTTTCAAATGTTAACTGATCAATAACTACGATATTATCATTTTGTAATTTCGCAGCTAAAGCTGATTTTAAAGCCAAACTACGAACTTTTTTATTTAACTTAATCGTATAGTTTCTTTCAGTTGTTGGACCAAATACAATCCCTCCACCTTTTCATTGTGGTGATCTAATTGATCCTTGTCTTGCATTTCCAGTTCCTTTTTGTTTTCAAGGCTTTCTACCACCACCCGATACTTCAGCACGAGTTTTAACTTTGTGGGTTCCTTGTCTTTGAGCAGCATTATAACTTAATAAGCTATCAAACTGAACTTTTTCGTTAGGTTTGATACCTCAAATTTTTTCGTTTAATGTTAATTCACTAACTTTTTTACCAGTATGATCTACAACATTAATTTTTAAATTAGTTTTGTCCATCATTACCTCCATTTGCCTTACTTTCAACAGTTTGACTAGGATTTACTCATTGGTGTAAGTTAGCTGCTTCTTTTATTTTTGAATTTTTAATTGCTGATTTAATTACAACAAATCCTTTTTTTGGTCCTGGAATTGACCCTTTAACTAATAAATAATCACTATCAACTTTAATAATTTCTAAATTACTAATCGTTCTTTTTACATGTCCCATTTGCCCTGGCATTGGTTGTGCTTTAAAAACACGATTAGCTGCAATTGAACCAGTTGAACCCATTTGTCTGTGTAATCCAGACCCATGTCCCATTGGTCCACGAGATTGGTTATAACGTTTAACTCGTCCTTGAAAACCTTTCCCTTTTGAAATTCCTGTTACATCAACGAATTCTCCGGCTTTGAAAACATCTCCAACATTAAGAGTATCTCCAACATTAAAACCTTCCATTCCACGAATTTCTCTTACGAAGCGCTTAGGTTGACTATCAACTTTTTTAAAATGACCAGCTACAGCTTTATTACTTAAGTTCAAACGTAAATCAAATGCTGAAAGTTGTAAACTATTGTATTTTTCTTTTTCAGCAGTTTTAGTTTGACTAACAAGATTTGGTTGAACTTCAATTACTGTAACAGGAACTAGTTGTCCATTGCTTAAAAACACTTGTGACATACCTAGTTTTTTTCCTAAGATTCCTTTCATCTCTTTCTCCTTTAGACTTTTAAAATATTATTTTTTTGCTTTGTTTCTTTTAATATTTTTTTGCTTTTTTGATTGTTGTCTTACAGTTGCTTGATTTTTTGATTCAAGTACTAATGACACACTAACACTACTTGGAAGTTTAATACCACTTAAAGCATTTAAAGCTTTTTGAGATAACTTTGCAGTAATAATTCTCTTGTGAATTCTTCTTTCAAATTGTTCACGAGAATCTTTGTGTTTATGTGGTGAACGAAGAATTGTATACAACTCACGATGAGTTGGCAACGGAATCGGTCCTGACATTTCAACGTTTTCTTCTTTTAACGTATTAGTAAATTTTTTAACAATATCATCAAGTGCTTCTTGATCATATCCTACTAAACGAATTTTTACGCGATCTTCAATGATTGCCATTGATTGTTTCCTCCTATTAGAACAAATTATTGATAATTTTCTTTCAAAATATCAATGAAATAAAAGAACAATACAGGGTTATTTTTTTACTACAACTAATATTGGTGTATCAAAAAAGACACAAAACAACCATGCCTAGTAAGTATAGCATAGATGCTATATATATGGGAAGAGGAAAAACCAATATTTTCTAATTAATTAGCATTATTTTTGTGCTTAAAATTAATAATTTTTTCAGGATAGTCATTACCATTTCTTGAGACAGCAAAATAAACAAGAACAATGTCTTTTAATCACTTTAAAGCATTAAGTTTTTCTTGTTCAGTAAATTGTGAAATCTTGTTTAGATTTTCCGAATCTTTATGTTTTATCAATCCATTATTAAATAAATTAAAAATATTACTATGCATCTTATTTCCTAAATATTGTTTAATTTGATCTTGTTCATTTTCTAAATAATTAATATAAAGGATATTTAAATAATTTTCTAAATCTTTTCTTTCTAAACTTTCTTGTGATAATTCTAACAATAAAGTTTTTAAATCTTTTTCAACTGGTAAACTTTCAATTACTCCAACCATCTCTTTTTTTACTAAATGATATTCTTTATAATCTGAATCTTTATTTATTTGATTATCATACTTAATCAAAGTATAACCATTTCAATCAAAAAATTTTGTTAATTCTTTAAGAAAATCTTGCAAAACTTTGAATTTTGATGAAAAAACTCAATTTCTATCACTAATAGAACGCAGTTTTTCAATCTCTTTTTTTGCGAGCAATATAGTTGTATAAAAAATATTATAAAAAAATTCTAAAACTCCTAAAAATCTATCATCCAAATTATTTGGAATTTTAAAATTATTTCAATCATTGTCATAATTAATACTATTTAAAAGAATTTTAAAATTTATAATGCCAAAAAGCTCATTTGTCACTAAATCAAAATAATTATTATAATAATTGTAATTTTGCGAATATTTATCTTCTCAAAGTTCTCAAAGCATTATTACTATTTCTTTTTGTGGTTTAATTTTATTTTCATTTTTGCTTAAAATTTCAAAAACAGAACATTGCTTATCCATAATTACCTCATAACATAAATTAATTACTTATGATTTTATAACTATTTAAAGGTTTATTCAATTTTTAATATGTTTTTTTACTTAATTAAAAGTTCAATCATTTTCTTGATTTGTTGATTAACTAAATTAATTTGTTGTTTTAAATTTACTTCTAAATCAAAAAGATTTTGTAAAATTTCTCTTTGTTTAAAGATTAAAAGTAATAATTCTTTTTTTGAATTATTACTATGTTTAATGGTAGTACCAGTTTCATTTAATTTAATAATATTTTGATTAATTTTATGTTTAAGTGAATAATAGATTTGTCAATTAGGTATCACTTTTGATGCAACTTTATATAAATATCCATTAAAACCTAATAATTTATTATTAACAAGTCCTGTATTACCATCTAATGAAAGTGTTATATCTTTAGGAAAGATATTTGCTTCATTTTCACAATATTTATTTGGATTACCATTAGCTGCTGCAACATTTAAAAATAATGTTTTGCCTTCAGAAAAATTATTAACTGAATTGCCTTTAACAAAAATACAATTCTTATTCATTTTTTCTAAAATACTATATTGATTCAAAATTAATTCTGAATACTTTGAAAGACAATTTAATTGCTTCATTAAACTATTTTTCATATCTTCTATTGGTTTAATAATATCTATTA
>Ga0153928_1000269_pt1 | contig 26321 bp, 23 predicted proteins | sample TSNJ012MetaG_FD_106656 | JGI IMG/M metagenome (GOLD analysis project Ga0153928, IMG submission 106656) | Attine ant fungus gardens microbial communities from New Jersey, USA - TSNJ012 MetaG | ecosystem: Host-associated > Fungi > Mycelium > Unclassified | place: USA: New Jersey, Wharton State... | reverse complement strand
TGCTCCTGGTGCTGCCTTGGTTCATCGCGATCATCAGCCGCGCCGGCGACGCGTTCTTCGTCGGCTCCGTCGGTGGTGACCTGATGAGCAAACTGACTGGCGGCTCGGAAGGTCACGGGGCGCCCCCGCTCGCCTACCTAGTGATGGTCTGGCTCACCTTCTGGCCTGCCGCTTCGCTGGCGGCGCTCGCGACGCCGGCGGTATGGCGAGCGCGGCGCGAGCCGCCCGTGCGCTTTTTGCTGGCATGGCTGGTGCCGGCCTGGATCGTGTTCGAACTCGTGCCGACGAAACTGCCGCATTATGTGCTGCCGCTCTATCCGGCGCTGGCGATCCTGATCGCCTGGGCGATCGAGCGCGACGCGTTGTCGGCGAAACGATGGATCGCGCGCATCACCGTGCACTGGCCAATTTTCGCGGCGGCGCTGCCGATCCTGGCGGTTGCCGCCGTGATCGCCCTGTGCCATCAGCCCGGGTTGCTGGCCTGGCCGTTCGCCGCCGCGGCCATGGTCTTCGGCTTTTTTGCTTGGCGCCTGTTCGACGAGGACGGCCCCGCCCGGTCATTCCTGCGTGCGGCAGTCGCTTCGCAGCTGGTCTCGGTCGCGGTGTTCGGCGTCGCGCTTCCGCTGCTGCACCCCATGTTCCCCGCCGCCGCGCTCGCCGAGGCGGTCGCGCCCGGCTGCGAAAACCCGCGCTACGCGGCGGCCGGCTATCACGAGCCGAGCCTCGTTTTTCGGTTCGGCACCGAGACCCTGCTCACCGACGGATCCGGCGCCGCCGATTTTCTCAACGAGGGAAGTTGCCGCTTCGCGCTGGTCGAGGGGCGCCAGGAGCGCAGCTTCGCACGGCGTGCCGAAGCGATCGGACTGCGTTACGCGCCCGGTCCGCGCGTCGACGGATTCAACTATAACGAAGGGGGTCGCGCGATCACGATCGCGGTTTATCGTTCGGAGGCGCAGCCGTGAGCACGGCGGGCGTGACGCAGAAGCCGACGCCGCCCGCGCGCGCGGCGCGGCGCGTCCTCGATGACGTCGTGAGTATTGTCGCATTGCCGCTTCGGCGATCCCGGCGGCCGCGCGCAAGCACGCCCATGCTGCCGGCTGCGCGGCTCGTGGCCGGCCTGCTCGTGGCCGCCGCGGTCATAGTGCTTTCGATGTTTGTCCTCGATGCCTGGCTTTCTGCAGAGCCCAGGCGGCTGCCGATTCCGGTCATCGACCTGTTCAACCAGATCACCGACTTCGGCAAATCCAACTGGTTCCTGTGGCCCTCCGGGCTTCTCATTCTGGCTCTCGCCGGACTTGCGGCGGGCACGTCCCAGCGCTTCGTCCGTTTGACGATCATCGCGCTCGTCGTCCGGCTCGAGTTCATATTCGTCGCCATTGCGCTGCCGGGGCTAGTTGCCACCATCGTCAAGCGGCTCATCGGCCGGGTGCGCCCGTCGGCGATGGGGCCTTTCGCCTACGTGCCGTTCTCCTGGCGGCCCGACTACGCCAGCATGCCGTCGGGGCATGCAACGACTGCGTTCGCGGCCGCGGTCGCGCTCGGAGCGCTATGGCCGCGGGCGCGGCCGGTGCTGTGGCTCTATGCGGTCGTGATCGCGCTGAGCCGAGTCATCATCTCGGCGCATTATCCGAGCGACGTCATCGCCGGCGCCTGCGTCGGCGGCTTTGGCGCGCTCATCGTGCGCGACTATTTTGCCGCGCGGCATTTGGGATTTGCGGCCACCGCCCGAGGAACGGTCCAGGCACTGCCGGGTCCATCCCTGCGCCGGATCAAATCGACAGCCGCACGCCTGTTCGCGCCGGCTTCGTGATCTGTTGCTGGCGCCAAATACCCTTGTCCACATTTCGCGACGGATGGGCTAGAACGCCGCATGCCTGCAACCGATGTGATTACAGAACAAGCACTGCCCGCCGTGTCGCTGGTCGTGGCGGTGCGCAACGAAGCGGAGAATGTCGCGCCGCTCACCGACGAAATTGCGGCCGCGATGGTCGGGCGCTGGCAATTCGAACTTATATTTGTCAATGACGGTTCGACCGACGATACGGCGGCGGTAGTCGGCCGGCTGATGACGGGACGACCGTGGATGCGTCAAATAAATCACGCAAGCTCATGCGGCAAAGCGGAGGCGGTCCGGACCGGGGTGACGGCGGCGCGGGCGCCGCTCATCGTGACCCTCGACGGCGACTGTCAGAATGATCCCTCGTTCATTCCCGCCATGGTGCGCGCGCTCGAGACCGGCGGTGCGCGTGTTGCGCTCGTTGCCGGCCAGCGGGTTGGGCGGCGCGACTCCCGCTTGAAACGGCTGCAGTCGCGCATCGCCAACGCGGTGCGCGTGGCGATCCTGCGCGACGGAACCCGCGACACCGGCTGCGGCTTCAAGGCGTTCAGGCGCGAGGTGTTCCTGGTACTGCCCTTCTTCGACGGCGTGCACCGGTTCTTGCCGGCGCTCGTCAAGCGCGACGGATATGAAGTCGCTTACGTGGACGTGATCGATCGTCCGCGCCGCTACGGCCGCTCGAAGTACGGACTGTGGGACCGGCTGTGGGTCGGTATCCTCGATCTCATCGGCGTGTGGTGGCTGATCCGGCGCCGCAAGCGTGTCCCCCGGGTTTCAGAGGTGTCTCCGCATGCTCGCTGACCTCATCCAATCGCTGGGCAATTATCTCTACGAAGTCTTTGTCGTCCGGTTCGACGCCTGGGCGGTGCTCGGCTTCATGGCCCAGGCGATGTTCTCGGCACGATTCGTGGTGCAATGGATCGCCTCGGAACGCGCGCGGCGCAGCATCATTCCGACTGCCTTTTGGTGGTTCTCCATTGCCGGGGGCGCCCTGCTGTTCATCTACTCGCTCCATCGCAAGGATCCGGTTTTCATCGCCGGCCAGGGCGCGGGGCTTTTCATCTACGCGCGCAACATCATGTTCGTGCTGCGCGAACAACGCCGGGAACCGGCGTCGGCAGGCTGAAGCTGCACCCCGCGAGGCTGTATAAAGCGCGATGACCAAAGGTCATCGCGCTTTAACTGGGCCAGCCCCTTGACCTCATGGGACGATCGGACTGAGATGGCCAAGCCGGGGCAGGGGAGCTTTGACCCAATGCCAGCATGATGCCTCGCGCCACCGGCGGGGAAGGCCATCCGTTGCGGTGCCAGCCGCATCGGCCAGCAAACGAACAACAAGCCTCGGGACAGCGAAAGAGCGGAGCAACCTGTGTCATGAAACGCGTTCTCACGTCGATCATCTGCGCGGCGGCGCTCGGCCTTGCCGCCTCCTCGGCAGGCGCCCAGACCCTCACCACGGTGAAGACCCGCGGCGTCCTAAATTGCGGTTCCAATCCGGGCCTCGCCGGGTTCGGCCTGCCGGACGCCCAGGGCAATTGGACCGGGCTCGACGTCGAGGTGTGTCGCGCGATTGCGGCGGCGATCTTCGACGATCCCACCAAAGTGAAGTTCGTGCCGCTGACCGCGAAGGACCGCTTCACCGCCTTGCAATCGGGCGAGGTCGACGTGCTGGTGCGCAATACCACCTGGACCAGCTCGCGCGACACCTCGCTCGGTCTCAACTTCACCGGCGTCGATTATTACGACGGCCAGGGCTTCATGGTGCGCAAGGCGCTCAAGGTGAACTCGGCGCTCGAGCTGAGCGACGCGGCGGTGTGCGTGCAGCAGGGCACCACCACCGAGCTCAATCTCGCGGACTATTTCCGCGCCAACAAGATGAAGCTCAAGACCGTGACGTTCGCGACCTCGGACGAGGCGGTCAAAGCCTATGACGCCGGCCGCTGCGACGCCTACACCACCGACGCCTCCGGCCTCTATTCGGAGCGCCTGCGTCTCGCCAATCCCAACGACCACGTGGTGCTTCCCGAGATCATCTCGAAGGAGCCGCTTGGTCCGGCCGTGCGCCACGGCGACGATCAATGGTTCGACATCGTCAAATGGGTGCTGTTCGCCATGATCATCGCCGAGGAGGAGGGCCTCACCCAGAAGAACATCAACGAGGCGCTCGGTTCGGATAAACCGGACATCAAGAAATTCGTCGGCACCGAAGGCAATTACGGCGAGCAGCTGGGGCTGACCAAGGACTGGGCGGTGCGCATCATCAAGCACGTAGGCAACTACGGCGAGGTGTTCGAGCGCAACGTCGGCCAGGGCTCGCCGCTCAAAATCCAACGCGGGCTCAACGCGCTCTGGACCAAGGGCGGCATCCAATACGCTCCGCCGATCCGGTGAAAAACCGCGCTTCCGGCCGGGTGGTGCCCGGCCGGGCTGCAGGCCCGGGAGGGCAGCCATGACCGCGGTCCCGGCGAGCGAGCGGCCCAGGGTCTCGCTGCTTTACAATCCGCGCGTCCGCACGATCGCCTATCAAACCGGGTTGTGCGCAATCATCGCGTTCCTGGCGTGGAGCGCCGTCACCAACGCGATCGATAACCTGCGCCGCGCCCATATCGCGTCGGGCTTCGAGTTCTGGAATTTCACCTCCGGCTTCGACATCAGCCAGTCGCTGATCGATTACAGCAGCACGTCGACCTATGGACGCGCGTTCTGGGTCGGGCTGATCAACACGCTGGTGGTGGCTGCGCTCGGGGTCGTGCTTGCCACCATCGTGGGCTTCCTTGCAGGCATCGCCCGGCTGTCAAAAAACTGGCTGCTGTCGCACCTCGCCGGCGGCTACGTCGAATTGATCCGCAACCTCCCGCTGCTGCTGCAACTGCTGTTCTGGTACAACGCGGTGCTCAAGGCGCTGCCCGACCTGCGCGAGAGCGTGACGTTGCCGGGCGGCGGCTTTCTCAACAACCGCGGCCTGTTCCTGCCGCAGCCGGTGTTCCAGCCCGGCTTCGAGGCCGTGATCGCGGCGTTGATCGCCGGCATCGCGGGGGCGATCGCGTTCCGCATCTGGGCGCGCCGGCGCCAGGTGCGAACCGGCGAGCAGGCCCCGGTGGGCTGGGTGGCGCTTGGTCTCATCGTCGGCTTGCCGGTGATCGTCTATTTCCTCGCCGGCGGGCCGGTCACGCTGGCCTATCCGGAAAAGGGCCGGTTCAACATCAGCGGCGGCCTGGAGCTCCTGCCTGAGCTTGTTGCGCTGCTGTTCGGCCTCGTCGTCTACACCGGCGCCTTCATCGCCGAGGTGGTGCGCGCCGGCATCCTGGCGGTGGCGCACGGCCAAACCGAGGCTGCCTATTCGCTCGGGCTGCGGCCGGGCCCGACCCTGCGCCTCGTCGTCATTCCGCAAGCGATGCGCGTCATCGTTCCGCCGCTCACCAACCAGTATCTCAACCTCACCAAAAACTCGTCGCTCGCGGTGTTCGTCGGCTATCCCGACCTGGTGCAGGTGTTCGCCGGCACGGTGCTCAACCAGACCGGCCAGGCAGTCGAGGTGATCGCCGTCACCATGGCGGTCTACCTCACGTTCAGCCTCGTCACCTCGCTGGTGATGAACTGGTTCAACAGCCGCATGGCGCTGGTGGAGCGGTGAGGGCGACGCCATGACCGCCACCGATTTCAAACAGCCTGGCTTCGTGCGCACCGTCTCGACCGACGCGTTGCCGCCGCCGGTAACGATGACCGGCGCGCTCGGCTGGGTGCGCACCAATCTGCTGTCCGGCCCGTTCAACATCCTGATGACGATCCTCGTGATCCTGCTGATCGTCTGGATCGTCCCGCCGCTGTTTAAGTTCCTGATCCTCGACGCCACCTGGAGCGGCGTCGATCGCGACGCCTGCCTCGCCTCCGACACGCGGCCGGAGCCGGGCGCCTGTTGGGCGTTCGTGCGCGAACGGCTGCCGTATTTTATCTACGGCTCCTATCCGATCCCGCAGCGTTGGCGGGTTGACATCTTCTTCGCCATGCTGGCGATCGGCGTCGCCTGGCTCTTGTGGCTGCGCGCGCCCCGCCGCGATCTCGGCGCGCTCTATTTCTTCATCGTGCTGCCGATCGTCTCGTTCATTCTGCTCAGGGGCTGGCCGCTCATCGGGCTCGCGAGCGTCGACACCGCCTTGTGGGGCGGGGCGCTGGTGACGATCGTGGTTGCGACTGTCGGTATCGTCGCGTCGCTTCCGATCGGCATTCTGCTCGCGCTCGGGCGGCGTTCGCGCATGCCGGCGGTCAAGCTGTTCTCGGTGATCTACATCGAGTTCGTGCGCGGCGTGCCGCTGATCACCGTGCTGTTCATGGCGAGCGTGATGCTGCCGCTGTTCGTGCCCGACGCATGGTCGCCCGACAAACTGCTGCGCGCGCTCGTCGGCATCGCGATGTTCGCCTCCGCCTACATGGCCGAGGTGGTGCGCGCCGGCCTGCAGGCGATCCCGAAAGGGCAGTACGAAGGCGCGATGGCGGTCGGGCTGAACTACCGCCAGATGATGCACCTCATCATCCTGCCGCAGGCGCTCAAGGTCACGGTCCCGAATATCGTCAACACCTACATCGGCCTGTTCAAGGACACGACCCTGGTGTCGATCGTCGGCATGTTCGACCTGCTGCGCACGATCGAATCGGCGCGCATCGACCCGAAATGGGCGACGCCGGTCACGAGCGCGACCGGCTACGCGGTCGCGGCAATCTTCTACTTCGTGTTCTGCTACGGCATGTCCCGTTATGCGAAATACACCGAGGCGCGCCTCGCCAAGGGCGACCGGCGCTGAAGTTGGAGGAACGCATGAGCGAGAGCGCAACGCAATCGACGCCCGGCCCGCGGCCGGGGTCGGTGCCGCGCATGCAGACCACGGCGCACGACGTCGCCATCGAGATTGCCGGCATGCACAAGTGGTACGGCGAGTTCCACGTGCTGCGCGACATCAACCTCACGGTCAAGCGCGGCGAGCGTATCGTCATCTGCGGTCCCTCCGGGTCGGGCAAATCGACCATGATCCGCTGCATCAACCGCCTGGAAGAGCATCAGCAAGGGCGCATCGTCGTCGACGGCGTCGAGCTGACGGAGGACCTCAAGCGGATCGACGAAGTCCGGCGCGAAGTCGGCATGGTGTTTCAGCACTTCAACCTATTTCCCCATCTCACCGTGCTGGACAATTTGACCTTGGCGCCGATCTGGGTGCGCAAGATGCCCAAGAAGGACGCCGAAGAAGTCGCGATGCATTATCTCAAGCGGGTCAAAATCCCCGAGCAGGCCAACAAATACCCGGGCCAGCTCTCGGGCGGCCAGCAGCAGCGCGTGGCGATCGCGCGGGCGCTATGCATGGGCCCCAAGATCATGCTGTTCGACGAACCGACCTCGGCACTCGACCCGGAAATGGTCAAGGAAGTGCTCGACACCATGGTCGAGCTTGCCCACGAGGGGATGACCATGCTGTGCGTCACCCACGAGATGGGCTTCGCCCGCCAGGTTGCGAACCGCGTGATCTTCATGGACGCGGGCCAGATCGTCGAGGCGAACGAGCCGGCCGAGTTCTTCGCCCATCCCCAGCACGAGCGTACGAAGCTGTTCTTAAGTCAGATCCTGCATTGAGGCGGCGTTTGCCTGCGCGCGAATACCCGACGGCGTCTCGCCGAAACGGCGGCGGAACGCGCGGTTGAAGTAGGAAAGGTCGCCGAAGCCGGCGGCGAGCGCGATGTCGGCGACGGTACGGCCGGTACTGCGCGGCTCGACCAGCAGGCGGTGGGCGCGGGTGAGCCGCTCGCTCAGCACGAAATCGGTGAACGTCGTGCCCTCGCTTTCGAACAGCTTGCGCACATAGCTCGGTGAAATCTTCAAGCGCGCGGCGACCACGGCGAGGGAGAGCCCGGGGGCGCCGAGGGTCGACATGATCTCGGCTTTCACGGCGCGCAGGCGTGCGGTGCGCACGCCGCGGCTGCGCGCAAGCGTTGCGGCGTCGGGTGTCGCTCCGAGCGCGAGCGCGACGAGATCGTGGACGTGCGCGATCGCGTAACGGCGCGCCTCCGGTTGCTTGATGGCGTCCGCGGTCTGCAGCGCGTCGGCGTATCCCAACAGCAGCGAGAGCGATCCGGCGTTGGGCAGCGGCCGTACCAGCACGGCATCGATGTCGGCGATGCTATGGCGGACCGCCGCAAATGGAACGCGGATGTTGAAGAGCCGCGAGTTGGCTTCGACCGCGCAGGCGCCCACGTCCGCGCTGCGCGAGACCACGACCTCGCCCGGCCCGGCAATCGCTTCGCGCCCGAATTGGCGCACGATGCGGCGGCCGGCGATGGTGGCGTTGAGAACGAGATCGTCGCTGTCGATCAGTTGCGGGGTCCGCCAAGTGCGAACCGCGGACACGACGGACGAGGCGAGGCCGAGCCCGGGCATGCTGCGCAATGTGCTCTGCCAGTGAAATGGGCTCTCAGGGCAGGGCTCGATCTCGTGCTTGACGATCGCGCGCCCGTAGACCTCGCGGACGTAGGGGATGCGGTTGCGTTCCGGTATGTCGTCGCTGCAGAAGCTGACATCCAGCAATTCGCCGTTCGCGCCGGTCATGGCGGAAAGCACCTTTCGGGTCGGGCCGCTGGTGGTTAGTCGCCCGGGGGCAATGCCCGGTTCAAAACAGTGAGCCCGCCTCGGTGCATCCGCGGCAGGGAGAGAGAGATTCAATTCGATGAGTAGCGCTCAGGCCAAGTTGAGTAGCGCTGGGGCCAAGTCGTTTGCGTCAAAGCAATCGGCTGTCCGGAAACAGGTCACGTTATGCGCGGAGCGCCGTCGCACCGGCGGAACGTCGAGCAACAATTCATGCACGAGTGACGCTCAGTCCGAGACGGGGCTGAACTTTCTGTTTACGTCGGGTGTGTCGGTCGTTGCGCGTTACTGACGGGCTGCAGCTTGTCTTCGCGTCTGCCTCGGCGCCTCCGAGGCTATGTCCCGGAGGCGCGCCGTCCGGTTTATTTGCTGAAGAGTCTCGCTGCTACACCAGCGCCAGCCGGCGCTCGCGCCGCAGGATGATCCAGGCCACGATCGCGATGTGAACGAAGTTCCACATGAGTCCGTTCACAAAGGCGGCGTGATAGGACCCGGTGAAGTCGAAGATCGCGCCCGACATCCAGCCGCCCAGCGCCATGCCGACGGTGGTCGCCATCAGCACGCCCCCGAGCCGGGTGGCCGCCTCCGCAGGTGCAAAATATTCACGCACGATGATGGCGTAGGTCGTTACCAACCCGCCTTGGAATAGGCCGAACAGCGCCGAGATGACGTAGAGCGAGTTGAGGCTGTCGAAGCCGAGATAGAGCGCGAGCGCCACCGCTTGCAGCACCGAGCTGAGTAGCAGCGTGGCGACCCCGCCGATCCGGTCGGCGATGAGGCCACAGGCGAGGCGGCTCGGCAGCCCGAAGGCGAGCATGACCGAAAGCATTTCAGCGCCGCGCGCGGGGCCGTAACCGAGATCGCCGCAATAGGCGACGATATGGACTTGCGGCATGGCCATGGCGGCGCAACAGGCAAGGCCGGCGGCCGCGAGCAGCGCCTGCAGCGCGGCGGGCGAGAGGCCGACCGCTTCCCGCGCCTCCCGCGCCGCGGCGCCGTCTGCCATGCGCACTTCCATCGGGGCCCGGCGGCGCAGCACCAGGGTCAGCGGCAGGATCGCCGCGATGCAGATGATGCCCATGTACGTGTGGGCAGCGCGCCAGCCGTCCGCGGCGATGAAGTGCTCGATGATCGGCGGCCAGATGACCCCGGAAAGGTAGTTGCCGCACCCGCAGATCGCGACGGCGAGCCCACGCCGGCGTGAAAACCAATGGGAGAGGTCGGCTACCAGCGGGCCGAACATGGCGGAGCTGCCGATCCCGATCAGGGCTCCGTGGACCAGTGCCAGCTGCCAGAGGTTTGCGGACAGGCCGGCCGCGATGTAGCCGAGCCCGAGCAGGATCGCCGCCGCGGCGATCGGCACCACGATGCCCACTCGGTCGACCAACCGGCCGAGCAAGATGCAGCCGACGCCGAAGCCGAGCATGACGGCGGTGAAGGGCAGGGACGCCTCGGCGCGCGTGACGCCGAAGTCCGCCTGCACCGCCGGCAGCGCGACCACGTAGGACCACATGCCGATGCAGCCGACGGTACCCATCCCCGTCGAGGCGGCGAGGCGCAGCCAAGCGTAGGTGGATTCGACCTGGGCGCCGGCGGCCCGGTCCGTTGCGGCGCGCGCATCCATTACCGGCGGACCATCGGGCGGATGGCCGGCCGCGTCAAGGATGGCTCAACAATCTGTGACTCGTCGTGGCTGGTATAAGCTGTGTCGACGCAATGAAGGACCATGCCCATGACCGACATGACGATCGCCGCCGTGCGCACGACGCTGCTGCGCATGCCCTGGCCCGACGATCCGTGGCTCAAGGGGCACGCGTTCGGCTCCATGCGCAACCTGCTCGTGGTCGAGGTCGAGACAAAGGGCGGCGTTGTCGGCATGGGCTATCTGCATCCGTTCACACCAACGGTGCACACCATCGCCGCATGCCTCGAGGAGGCGTTCATTCCGCGGGTCGTCGGCAAGGACGCGACGGCAGTCGAGGCGATCTGGCGCGACCTGTGGCGTGCGAGCCTGACCTACGGGCGCGGCGGCATCGCCATGATGGCGATTTCGGCGCTCGACATCGCGCTGTGGGACGCGGTCGGCAAACGCGCCGGCCTGCCGCTGCACAGGCTGTGGGGCCATTTCCGCTCGGCGATCCCGATCTACGGCAGCGGCTGTTTTCGCGGCAGCGGCGGCGACGGCATGATCGCGAAGGCGCAGCACTACGTCTCGCAAGGCTTCAAGGCGATCAAGATGCAGGTCGCGCACGGGCACAGCCTCGCCACCGACCTCGACAACGTTAAGCGCATGCGCGAGGCGCTCGGGCCCGACATCGACATCATGATCGACGTGAACCAGGGCTGGAGCGCGGACGTGGCGATCCAGATGGGGCGCAAGTTCGAAGCGTATGACGTCTATTGGCTGGAGGAGCCGGTGCTCGCCGATGATTTCGCCGGCTATCGCCGCGTGGCGCAGGCGCTCGACCTGCGCGTCGTGGGCGGCGAGACCCATTTCACCCGCTACGACCTGCGCCCGTTCTTCGAGACGCCGTGCGTGCCGATCCTCCAGCCCGATCCCATGCGCGGTGGTTTCACCGACTTGCGCAAGATTGCGGCGATCGCCGACACCTGGGGCATCACCATCGCGCCGCATCTTTTTCCCGAGCTCAACGTTCAACTCCTTGCCTCGATCCCCAACGGCATCTGGGTCGAACAGATGGGTTTGCTCGACGACGTCTGGGTCGACCCGCCGTCGATCAAGGACGGCATGATCACGGTCCCCGAGCGCCCCGGCCACGGGCTCGCGTTCAAGCCGGAGGTACTCAAGGAGTTTCGGGTGGCGTAGGTGCGTTAGCGCCGGAGGCGCGTAACGCACCGCTCCGTTTGTTTGATCGTGCGTGGCGGATTACGGCGTTTCGCGCTAATCCGCCCTACACCATGCTGTAGCCGCCGCTGATGCTGAGCACCTGGCCGGTGATCCAGCCGGCGTGCGGGGAGGCGAGGAGGGCCACCATGGGGGCGACATCGTCGGGCAGCCCGAGGCGGCGCAGGGGATAGAGCCGCACCAGTTTCTCGCGGTTTTCCTTGATGAAGTCCGGGTCGTGCGCGGTCTCGACCAGGCCGAGCGAGACGGCGTTCGCGGTAGTGCCGGAGCGGCCGAGTTCGCGCCCGAGCGATTTCATCAGCGCGACCACGCCGGCGCGCGCGGCCGCCACGATGGCGAGGCCGGATTCGCCGACGCGTGAAGAGTCGCCGATGACGCTGACGATGCGGCCGTCGCGGCCCGCCTCAAGATGCAGCGCGGCGGCGTGACAGCAATGGATCGCGCCGTAGAGGCAGGTGTCGATCTGCCGCCGCCAGTCCTCGGGCGTGGTCTCGACGAAGCGCCGGCGCAGTGCGACTCCCGCGTTGTTGATCAGGATGTTGAGCGCGCCGAAGTCCTTCACTACCGCGCTGACCATCGCTTGCACGGCGGCGAAGTCCGCGACGTCGGCCGGGTAGGCCTTGGCCGTGCCGCCTTTGGCGGCGATCTCGGCAACGAGCGCTTCGGCCTCTTTGCCCGAGTTGCGATAGTTCACCGCGACCGCCGCACCTTCGGCGGCGAGCGTAAGCGCAATCTCGCGGCCGACATCGCGGGCGGCACCGGTCACCAGCGCCACGCGGCCGTTCAAGCCCAGATCCATGCGACCTCCACACTCATTTCCGCGCGGCAGTGAGCAAACGGAACAGCCGTTCCGGCGTCACCGGCAGTTCGTTGATCTCGACGCGGAGCGGGGCGAGCGCGTCGGCAACCGCGTTGGCGACGGCCGCCGGCGCCCCGATGGTGCCGCCTTCGCCCATGCCGCGGAAGCCGCCGAGGGTGGTCGGCGATTCGCTTTCGATATGGACGACTTCGAGCGGCGGAATTTCGCACGCGGAAGGCACGAGGTAGTCGACCAGGCTTGCCGTGTGGAGCTGGCCGTCGCCGTCATAGATAACCTCTTCGTAAAGCGCCGCGCCGATGCCCTGGGCAACCCCGCCGTGCACCTGGCCGTCGACGATCAGCGGGTTGACCAGGCGCCCGCAGTCTTCCGCCACGACGAAGCGCTCGATCTTGATCTCGAGCGTGTGCGGATCGATCTCGACCGCCGCGATGTGGGTGGCCGACGTTGTGGTGCCGAACACCGGGTCGTAGGTCCTGGTGGCGGAAAGCTCGCCGCGCGCCTCGGGCGGCAGGCGTCCCATCTCGGCATAAACCGCGCGCGCAACCTCGCGGAACGTGACGGAACGGTCGGTGCCCGCGACCGTGACGCGGCCGTCGCGCGCGACGAGGTCGCCCGGCGCGGCTTCGAGCAGATGCGCGGCGGCACTGACGAGTTTCTCGCGCACGGCGGTTGACGCGAGGGTGGCGGCGCCGCCGGCGAGCACCATGCTGCGGCTCGCATAGGTGCCGCTGCCGCCCGCAACCGCGGCACTGTCGCCGTGCACGATGCGCACGTCCTCCAGGCGCGCGCCGAGATGCTCGGCAATGACTTGCGCGAGCGAGGTTTCGAGCCCCTGGCCGTGCGAGGAGATGCCGAACGCCGCGGTGACGGCCCCTGTGGAATCGACGGTGATGTTCGCTGTCTCGGTGCCGGTGTTGATCGGCATTCCGGGCGCAACGGAAATGCGCGAACCGATGCCGGTCAATTCCGCATAGGAGGCGATGCCGATGCCGAAATATTTGCCGGCCGCGCGGACCTCGGTCTGACGCCGCCGCAGCGCGTCGTAGCCGATGCGTTCGCATGCGGCGGTGAGGCATTCGGTAAAGCCGGAGCGGTCCCACACGACCCCGGAGCCGATCCGGTAAGGGAAATCCTCGGCGCGCACGAAATTGCGCAGACGGATTTCTTTCGGGTCGAGCCCGAGGCGCGCCGCCGCCATGTCCATGAGCCGCTCGGTCACGAAGGTCGCGGTCGGGCGGCCGACGCCGCGGTAGGGGCCGGTCGGCGCCTTGGCGGTGGCGACCGCCTGCACGCGCCCGCGGTAGTGTTCGATGCGATAGGGGCCGGGCAGGAAGCTTACCACCTGGACCGGCTCGAGCGCGGCGGTCCAGGGATAAATCGAATAGGCGCCGACGTCGCCGATGACCGCGGCGGCGAGCGCGAGCGCGCGACCGTCACGGTCGAGGCCCAGCTCGGCTTCGATGATTTCATCGAACGCCTGGCCGGTCGCGGCAAAATCTTCCATGCGGTCGCTCGTCCACTTGACCGATCGGCGCAGCTGGCGCGCCGCCGCGCAGACGAAGATTTCTTCCGGATAAAGCGAGCCCTTGCCGCCGAAGCCGCCGCCCACGTCGGGCGCGATCACGCGCAGCCGGTGGCCGGGCATGTCGAGCGCCTCGGCAAGGCAGTCGCGGATGATGCCCGGCACCTGGGTGGTGGAGTAGAGCGTCAGGGCGTCGCGGCTGCGGTCGTATTCGGCAAGGCAGGCGCGCGGTTCGAGCGCAAGCGGGGTCCTGCGGTGCATGCGCAAGCGCGCCTTGACGCGCACCGCAGCCGCGGCGAGCGCCGCGTCCACGTCGCCGCGCTTGAACTCGCGCGCGACCAGCACGTTCGTGCCCGCCTCTTCGTGCAGCAGCGGCGCGCCCGGCCGCGCGGCCTCGCCCGCATCGGCCGCGTGCGGCAGCGGCTCGAAATCGATCACGAGGCGCTCGGCCGCGTCCTCGGCGAGGTAACGGCTGTCGGCGAGGATTCCGGCGACCGGCTCGCCGACGTAACGGACCTTCCGGTAGGCGAGGGGGCGAATGGGCGTCGGGTAGTAGCCTTTCATGCGTGATGTGGCCCGCAGCGGCTTGACCACATCCTCGAAGTCGGCCGCCGTGAATACGGCCGCAACGCCCGGTGCCGCTTGCGCCGGCGCGGTGTCGATCGTGCGGATGCGCGCGTGCGCGTGATCGCTGCGGCGGAACGCGACATGCAGGACGCCGGCCGCTTGCCGGTCGTCGACGAAGCTGCCGAGGCCGGTGAGCAGGCGCGGATCTTCGGTGCGCTTGATGCGGGCGCCGATGATCTTCGGGCGGAGGTTTTGTTCGGCCTGCTCACTCATAGGCGTCCGCGCCTTTGCGCAACGTCGCCCATTGGGCGGGGTCGTGGCCGCAGATGACGGTCGCGCCGCTCGCCTCGATGCGCCGCACTTCGGCGAGCGAGGTGACGAGCGCGTCCGCGTTCCACGTGTTCTTCGGCACGACCCCGGTGTCGAGGGTGGCGCGCACGCTCACGGTGTCGGAGGCGAGCAGGACCGGACCGGTGCGATCGAGCGCGACCAGCGCTGCGAGCGTGCCGGGCGTGTGGCCGGGCAGGGGAATGAGCACGATGCGGCCGTCGCCGTAGAGGTCGCGTTCGCCCGTGACCGGCTCGAGCGGCGCGGGGTTATCCCAGTCGGCGGCGACATAGCCGCGCGCCGCCGCATTGTCGGCGCGCGCGGCCGCGAGTTCGCGCGCGTGCACCATCACGGTCGCCTTGGTGAAGAACGCGTTGCAGCCGCAGTGATCGGGATGCAAATGCGAGCACACGACGACGTCGACGTCGCCCGGTTGGAGCCCGAGCGCGCTCAGGCCGGCGATCACATTGTCGTCCGGCCCCATCACAGGTTCCATCAGCTTCGCGAGACCGCCCCAGCGCGCCGCCGCGTCCTGCGCCACGGAGGGATGGCAGCCGGTGTCGAACAGCACGTTGCCGCGGCGCTCGCGCAGCAAGATCGACGACACCGGCATCTCGAGGGTCTCGCTGCGGTCCGCGTCGGGGAAATAAATGCTCTTGCGGATGCGCAGTCGCCCGCCGGAAAGGATGTGCATTTTCATGGCGCGGGATCCCGGGCGCGGGCGACTGCGGCGCGGACTGCGCGCACGATGTGCTCATAGCCGGTGCAGCGGCACAGATTGCCGGAAAGACCCTCGCGGATATCGTCGTCGCTTACGAGCGGATATTTACGCATGAGATCGGTGGCGGTGATCAGCATGCCGGGTGTGCAGAACCCGCACTGCAGCGCGTGATGCTCATGAAAAGCCTCCTGCAGCGCGTTCAGCTGGCCGATCGTGCCAAAACTCTCCACGGTTTCCACGTGCGTGCCGTCGGCCTGCACCGCGAACAGCAAACAAGAGCGCACGCTGTCGCCATCGAGCAGGACCGTGCAGGCGCCGCATACGCCGTGCTCGCATCCGACGTGGGTGCCGGTGAGGCCAAGCGTGTGACGCAGGAAGTCCGCAAGCAGCAGGCGCGGCTCGACCGTGCGCTCATAGGCGACGCCGTTCACGGTGACCTTGATCGCGCGGGAAGTGGTCACGGCTCCTCTCCATGCGCACGGCGCTCCGCGTCGGCGAGCGCGCGGCCGGCGAGCACCCCGACGAGGTGACGCCGGTAGTCCGACGACGCGTGGAGGTCGGTCGGCGGGTTGATCCCGGCGCGCACGGCCGCGATGGCGACCTCGACCAGCTCGGGCGTGACCACTTTCCCGGTGAGCAATGCCTCGGCATCGCGCGCGCGTTTGGCGGTCTCATCAACGCCAGTCGTGGCAATGCGTACCTCGCCGGCCACGCCGTCGCGCAGGGTCACGGTTGCTGCGACGGCGGCGAGCGCAAAGTCGCCGTGGCGCCGCGCGACCTCGGCGAAGCCCCAGCCGGTCACCGGCGGCAGCTTGGGTACCGTGACGCGTGTGACCATCTCGTCCGGCGCGAGGTCGACCGAAAGCGCGCCGAGAAAGAAATCCTTTGCGGGGACCGTGCGCGGCCCCGTTGGCGAAGCGACTTCAAGGGTGGCGTCGAGCAGCAGCGCAAGCATCGGCAGCTCGGCCGCCGGATCGGCATGCGACAGGCTTCCGCCGATGGTGCCGCGGTTGCGGATAGCGAGATGCGCGACGTGACGCATCGCCTCTGCGACAACCGGCAGGTGTTCGGCAATGACGGGCGAGGTTTCCAGCCGATAGTGGCGCGTGAGCGCGCCGATTACGATCGCGTCGCCACGTTCCTCGACGTAGGCGAGATCGGGAATACGGTTGATGTCGACCAGGATCGACGGCCGCAACAGGCGAAAGTTGAGCATCGGCACGAGGCTCTGCCCGCCGGCGAGAATCTTCACCTCGCCGTCTGCGGCAGCCAGTGCCTTGACCGCGGCATCGACGCTCTCCGCGACGACGTAATCGAAGGCAGCAGGTTTCATGGGTGGCCGGGGCGGGTTGGTGCCGCAGCTTGCGCCGCGGCCGGTGGATTGGGAATATCAGTCGGGAAGTGTGGTGGAACAGGCTGTCGGTGGCAAATTCGCTTGTCTGTACGTGGGAGCCGACGATGACGACCTGCAAGACCGGGGCGCAGCATATCAAGTCGCTCAAGGACGGCCGCAACGTCTACATCGACGGGCAGAAGGTGGCGGACGTGACCGTGCACCCGGCGTTCCGCAACGCCGTCGAATCGGCCGCGGCGCTCTACGACTTCCAAGCGCGGCCGGAGAATCTGGAGCTTATGACCTTCGTGCCGGACGGCACCAACCGGCGCGTGAGCCGTGCCTGGCAAATGCCACGCAGCCACGGCGAGATGGTGCTGCGCCGCAAGGCGCTGCAGGCGTGGGCGGCGCTCTCGTGCGGCTACATGGGACGCTCGCCCGACCACCTCGCCTCGGCGCTGGTCGGCCAGCGCATGGGCATCGAGATCTTCGAGAAGCACGGTGCCGAGCGCGCCAAGGCGCTCGCGAACTATTTCGAGGAAGCACGCCGCAACGATTATTTTCTCACCTACGTGATCATCAATCCCCAGGCCGAACGCGCCAAGGACTGGGGCGATCAGGCGGAAGAGCTGGTCGCGCGCATCGTCGACGAGGATTCCGGCGGCATCACCATCCGCGGCGCCAAGATGCTCGGCACCAGCGCGATCATGGCGAACGAGATTCTCATTGCCAACCTGCAGCCGCTCAAGCCGGGCGAAGAGGACCTCGCGTTTTCCTGCGCGCTGCCCATGGGCAGCAAGGGCCTGCGCGTGCTCTCGCGCAAATCCTACGAAGCGGCGGCGGTCTCGATCTTCGACAACCCGATTTCTTCGCGCTTCGACGAGAACGATGCGCTCATCTATTTCGACGACGTGAAGGTGCCGTGGGAACGATTGTTCGTGTTCCGCGACACCGACATGTGCCGCGCGCAGTTCCACGACACCCCGGGGCACGCCTATCAGAATTACCAGGCACAGATCCGCCTGTCGGTGAAAATCCGGTTCCTGGTCGGCCTCGCCCATGGCATCACCGATGCTATCGGCACCACGAATATCCCTTCGGTACGAGAGCAGCTTGGCTTTTTGGCCGCGCAGGCCGCCATGGTCGACGCGATGCTCGCCGGCATGGAAGCGGAGGGGACGATGCGCGGCGAATGGTACGTTCCGAACAAACACTATATGTACGCCGCCCAGGTGGTCACGCAGGATCTCTATCCGCGTGTCGTCAACACTTTGCGCGAGCTTGCCGGCGGCGCGCTGATCATGCTGCCGTCCTCGATCCGCGACTTCTCCGACCCGGCGCTGGGGAAAATCATCCGCACCACGCAGCGTTCCGCGACCATGGCGCCGGAGACGAAGGTCAAATTCCTCAAAGCCGCCTGGGACGCGATCGGCTCGGAGTTCGGCTCGCGCCATACCCAATATGAAATGTTCTACGCGGGCGCGCGCTTCGTCACGAGCGGCCACAGCTATCGCACCTTCGATTGGGCCGGCGCCAAAGGCTTGGTGGAGGGGCTGCTCGCGTCCTACGATCTAGCCGACGAGCTTGATCGGCCGGGCCGGGTCGGGGCCGGGGCATGAAGGTCGCAATCGTCAATCTCGGGGAGATCGTTTCGGGCGACTGGCGGGTTCCGTTCGTTGCCGGCGACACGATCCTCATCGAGGGCGAGCGCATTGCCGCGGTCGGCACTGCGGCGGCTGCCGCGGTCGAGAGCGCCGACGTGGTAATCGACGCAGGCGGCATGACGGCGATCCCGGGGCTGATCGATTCCCACGTGCACGTCACCTTCGGCGACTACACGCCGCGCCAGCGCACGGTCGGGTTTCTGGAAAGCTACGTGCACGGCGGCGTTACCACGGCGATTTCCGCCTCCGAGGTGCACGTCCCCGGGCGGCCGCGCGATCCCGAAGGGGTCAAGGCGCTGGCGATCGCGGCGCAGCGCAGCTTTGCCGAATGGCGGCCGGGCGGCATGCGCGTCATCGCCGGCTCGGTAATCCTCGAGCCCGGCCTGACGGCGGCGGACTTCCGCGAACTGGCCCAGAAGGGCGTCCGCCTGGCGAAGGCCGGCTTCGGCGCCGTGCGCAGCTCGTATGATTACGTTCCGCTCGTCGCCGACGCCAAGGCCGCGGGCCTTTTGACCACATGCCATACCGGCGGGTCCTCGATCCCCGGCTCGGGCGCGATCACCGGCGACCATCTGTTGAAAATCCGCCCGCACGTCTCGTTTCACACCAACGGCGGCCCGACCGCCATGCCGGACGCCGACTTCGAGCGCGTGATCCGCGAATCCGGGATGGCGCTGCAGGTGTGCACGGCGGGAAACCTGCGCACCACCTTGCTGTGCGCGCGGCTGGTCGAGGAGCACGGCGCGTTCGACCGCTTCATCATTGGCACCGACACGCCGACCGGCAGCGGGATCATGCCGCTCGGCATGCTTTACACCATCGCCCATCTCGCGAGCCTCACCGACATGCCGCCCGAGCGGTTCTTTTGCGCGGCGACCGGCAGCAACGCGCGCGTCTACGGCCTCGACAGCGGCATGCTCGCGCCCGGCAAGGCCGCTGACGTGGTGCTCGTCGACGCGCCCGAGGGCGGCACCCAGGCGACCGCGCTCGCCGCCATCAAGCACGGCGACATCGCTGCGATCGGCGCGGTCGTCACCGCCGGCATTCCACGCTTCGTCGGCCGCAGCCGCAACACGCCGGCGACGACCCGCAAGGCGCGCGTCGCGGCTTCACGCGTGATGCAGGATTTCGCCGCGGTGGCGCCAAGCGGGTGAATCGCGACAGATGTCCGCCCACGCATCCATGGCATGGCGTCCGATCCGGGACGTCGACTTCTCTCGCCTGCGGAAAGTGCGGGTCGAGGCGCATCACGCGGTGCAGTGGCTAGCGCGAGCGGCGCGCGCGTTCGTGCCGCCGCAGCCGGACGACAGCCACACCAGCCTCGGCTGGGACGACGCGCTCGACGGCTTTGTCACGCGTCCGCTTAACGGCGATCTGCAACTGGGGCTGCGCATAACCAAACTGACGTTGACGCTTGCAAGCCCGAGCGTCGAGATGAGCTTTACCCTCGTTGGCCGCACGGACGCAGATGCGCGCCCGCGGTTAGGCGAATTACTGGCGGCGCACGATCTCGATCCCGCTCGCCTCGACGCGAAGCTCCCTTATGACATTGGGGACCACGGTGCGTATGAGGCCGCCAAATCAGCAGACGTTCTCACCGAGCTGGCTGCCTGGTTTGCGAATGCGCACCGGTCCCTCGGACGCGTTCGGAATCAGTTGATCGCGCGTGGGCTTGCTCCGTTGCCGGTGCGAACCTGGCCACATCATTTCGACATGGCGACGTTGAGCCTGCTCGAAACCGGTGACGCCGAGCATGCCCGCTCGATCAATGCCGGCTTCTCGCCTGGGGACGAGCATTACGAGGAGCCGTATTTCTACGTCAGCCCGTATCCCTATCCCGTTGCCGAAAAACTGCCGTCCTTGCCGCTCGGTCATTGGCACGTGCGCGGATTTACCGGCGCGGTCGCGCCGGCGAGTCGCATCATCGAATGCAAGGATCGTCAGACCGCCGCCGAGCAATTTCTCGACGCAGCGGTACCGGCGGCCATCGCCCTGGTGAGCTGACGCGCGCGGCGTTCGCGGCGCCGGGCCGGCGCTGTATGCTGGCTTTCAACAACAACCCCGGAGGGCATCATGGCGGGAGAACAAAACTGGGTCGACGTCGGCGCGGTCGATGACCTGACGGTCGCGCCGGTTCAACGGATCACGGCCGCCGGCCGGACGCTGGCGCTTTCATGGCACGAGGGACGCTTCGGCGCGGTGGCGAACGCGTGCAATCACGTGGGCGGTCCGCTGGGCGAAGGCCGGCTCGACGGCGATTACATCGTCTGCCCGTGGCACAACTGGAAATTCCACCGCTGTACCGGCCTGGGCGAGCCCGGGTTCGAGCAGGACCGTGTCCCATCCTATCCGGTCAAAGTCGAGAACGGCCGCGTGCTGGTGGATGTCGCCGCCGGCACCCGGCGCATGCGCAAGCCGCACGATCCGCATCCGCTGGCGCGCAAGGTCGAGCGCGCGCCAGGCCCGCTGCGGCTTGCCGGCATTTCGACCGCAGCGATGGACGCCGCGAACCCGCGCTTCTCGGGCTCGGACCATCTGCTCGGCCACGCGCTGCGCGCCGGCGCCGGTGCCGGTGCCGAGATCAGGCTGATCCGTCTCAACGATCTCAAGTTCCGCCCGTGCGAGGGCTACTACTCGAAATCGGCGCAGGCCTGTACGTGGCCGTGCTCCATCACCCAGATGGATGCGTCGGACCAGATGGATCAGGTGTACGAGGCGCTCGTGCACTGGGCCGATGTCGTGATCGTCGCCTCGCCGATCCGCTGGGGCACCGCGTCCTCGCTCTATTTCAGGATGGCCGAGCGGCTCAACTGCGTGCAGAACGCGATCACCATCCGCAACAACGTGCTCATCCGCAACAGGGTCGCGGGCTTCATCATCGTCGGCGGTCAAGACAACATTCAGGCGGTCGCCGGGCAGATGCTCGGGTTCTTCGCCGAGCTGGGCTTCATCTTTCCGCAGTTTCCCTACATCGCCCACTCGCGCGGCTGGTCGAGCGAGGACATGGAGCGCAACGTCGATATCGTGCGCGACTCCAAGGAACTCGCCGAGGGCGCCGCCTGTCTGGCGCAACGCTGCCTCGATCTGTCTGCACATCTGATCAGCCGCGACGAGGCGCCTGCCTCGATCGACCGCGGCGGCCGCAAGGCCCATGCGCTGGAAATGGAACGGGCGGAACGCGCCGAAGCGCCGGGCTGAAACCTTGCGGCACCTTTGCCGTGTTTAGCTCCGTCGAAAGGGAGGACCCCATGAGCCAAGCCGACGTAGCGCTGATCCAGAGCCTTTATGCCGCCTTCGGGCGCGGCGACATTGCCACCATCATTGGCGCGCTTGGGCCGGACATCGAGTGGCGCCTCAACGGCAGCCGCTCCGATCATCCGCTGCTGGGGACGTGGACGGGGCCGAAAGGCGTGCAGTCGTTTTTCGAGCAGCTGGCGCAACTGCAGGATTTTTCCGAGTTCAGTCCGCGCGAGTTTCTTTCCACGGGCGACCGGGTGTTCGTGTTTGGCCATTATGCCGCGACGATGCGCAAGAACGGCCGCAAGGCGGCGTCCGACTGGGTGCACATATTCACCGTGCGCGGCGGGAAGGTCGCGTCCTTCCTCGAGTTCACTGACACCGCCGCGTTCGCGCGGGCGTGGAAGGACTGAGGCTCACGCCGGCCCGGTGACCACCGGCAAATCCGCGCGGCCGCCCCATTCGGTCCACGAGCCGTCATAGACGGCGCCCGACTCCTTCCCGAGCGCCGCGAGCGCGAAGGTGAGGATCGCGGCGGTCACGCCCGAGCCGCACGAGGTGATCACCGGCCTGTCCACGTCGACGCCGGCGGCCTTGAAGGCGGCGGCGATCTTCTCGGGCGAAGCGAGCCGGTTGTCTTCGAGCACACCGCCGAAAGGCACGTTGCGGGCGCCGGGCATGTGGCCGGGGCGCAGACCCGCGCGCGGCTCGGGCTCTTCGCCGCGGAAGCGTGCGGCCGAGCGCGCGTCGACCACCTGGGCGGTCCCGGCCGCAAGCGCGCGCTGCACGTCGGCGACGGCGGCGACCGCCGCGCGACTGAGGCGCGCGTTGAAGCTGCGCGGGGCCCGCGTCGACGCCCCGCCTTCCACCGGCCGGCCCTCCGCCCGCCATTTCGGCAGGCCGCCGTCGAGGATGTACACCTTCTCGGCGCCGAACGTGCGCAAGGTCCACCACACCCGTGGCGCCCCGTAGAGGCCGACGCCGTCATAGACGACGATCGTATCCTTATCGCCGACGCCGAGTGCCCCGGCGGCAGCGGAGAATTGTTCCTCGGTCGGCAGCATGTGCGGCAGGTTCGTCGTGTGATCGGCGACCGCATCGATGTCGAAGCGCACCGCGCCGGGAATATGCGCCGCAAGGTATTCGGCATTGCCGTCACGGCCCGTGGTGAGGAGATAAAACGAGCCGTCGACGACGGTCACGTCGGGATCGCGCAGGTGCGCGGCGAGCCAGTCGGTCGAGACGAGCCAGGGGCTGGCAAGAGTGGTTCGCGGACCATGCTGCATAGGTACCTTCGTACTACTTTCGCAGAGGCGGCACAAAGAAATTCCGCCTTCAACTCCCGCCCGGAGCTGAGGCGTTCTCGCCGGTGATCATAACACGGTCAACCTGGACTTTGCTTAGACGGTATTCACGGATACTATCTATCGATGCATTGCCTGAGAGAGGGACCTTTCTCAGCTTTGTAGAACTGAAAGCGCCGTCCCATTTGCGACTGCGCAAGACAGATAATTCGCTAACCAATCCGACGGAGGAACACATGCTGGAATTATTTTCCAAAGCGAAGACTTGGCAAACTGAACTGGGCTTTAAGGAAGACTTCACCCAGGCTGATGTGGCGGATTTCAACCTGGCCGTAACGCTCGTCGCACCGTGGGAGGAATATGTCATCGATCTTAGTCCCGACTTTCAACTTAAGACGGGAGAGGACGCGCTTAAGCGAGCGATTCCCATGACTGGCACACTCGAGGAAAAAATTCTCAACAGCTTTGGCGCCTCTGCCAAGCTCAACGTCGATGTCAGCGCCCTGGCGGCAGCTCTGGCTTCGGCGCACGATAGCGGTGGTAGTGCTGAGGAACCGCACGAAGCTGCACACAAGGGCGGCAAGAATGCCGAAGCGAACAAGTTAGGCGAGCAAAAGTCCGGCACGAGCGTATCAGGTAAGGGTGCGGCGGGGCCAAACGAAGAAAGCGAATCCTCCAAAAAGTCCCATGCGAGTAAAGGGGGCCAAGCGGTCGGGATGGACCCGATGTTGGAATATGCTGCCGCGACCGCTTTCTTTCAGGAAGTCAAACTTCTCAATCGATACGTCGCGGATGCGGCGCTGCGTCGGGACTACCGGGCCTACGTGGTACGCCTGCAGATGAGTATCGTGCCTTACGTTCGCCACGTCCCGCTCGACATTTATACCAATATTTCATTCTTCCCGCGCAGAGAAAATGTGAAAGGCGGAGGACCGGGCGACTCAATATCCTATCCTGCGGAGGTCGTTCCTTTGCTAGTGACGGATAACTTGGAAAATACCATCAAGTCGCGCAGCCTCGACTCGATACGTAATTTGGCGCTCGCTTTGAGCTTCCTCCATCCGGGAATAGGAGGCGCCACCGGAAGCCTCGAGAGCAGGCACCGGGACTTTGCCCACGCGCTCGGTGGGGACCTGAACAGTCTGCTTACGATCGGCCGGGTCAGTGACAACACGTTGCAAATTCGACTGGGCGCGGTGAAAGACATTGCATGTCCTTTCGAGTACGCGATGCTCCCGAGGACTCACAACGTCTCAATCCTCCTTATGGTACCGTCCGAATTTATTAACGAGGAGCCGGACAAGGTTTGTCGAATTACCGCTGTGTCGAAAACGCAATTGCGGGAGGCTCTGACGGGCAAGGTGCTCCCGGCACAGACGTCGGCTGGAAGGCGAAAGCTGGTGGAAGATCTGGTTCGTGCCGAGATCCAGGATAAAGATGTATCGCGCGTCGCTGAGACCCTCCTTCGAAGCGTATTTCGCAATGATTTCGACCGTTTCGAAGAAACGCTAAAGAATGCAAGGAAACACGATGATCAAAGCAATCCATATGCTAACCCGCTGGACCTTTGGTGCAGGATCGTAGAGACATTCGGGAAAAGCGATTTTGCTGCCGTTCGATTTGAATTGCCGCTGAGCGCGCAACTTCCAGGGGATGACAGTGCACTCGCCGTCGATGATGGAACGCACACGACAATCCATCTGCAAGGCGGCAGCGGTTTGAATCAGAATGGCGTGTCGGCGACCCTTTTTGTGATGACAGACGCAGGCGATGTGCCGCTCGTCCCGATCTCGGATCCTCCCGGCAATGAGATCAGAATTATGGCAGGCGGACATGGCATGACCATCACGTTTCCGTCGCTTGCCTCATGGAATCTCGTCGAAGAAGCAAAGGACGTTCGGTCAGGGCGCATCACGCTTCGCTTGCGCTATGCGGAGGGCCGCAAGTGGAGTCGTGAAACGCACGATGAAGCCGAAAAGAAACGAGTAGAGAGAAGTTATAACAAAATCTTTTATCTGAAGGTCAAGCCAACTGCAGCGGCCCCAGAGGGGGCTCAAGCGGGAAAAAACGGGCCCCCCAAGAAGAAAGTGCCCCCCAAGCAAGAGAAGAACAACTGAACCGTCTGCGCACGAAGACCTTCGCGCCGGGCAAAGCGTTCACGCCCAGCCGATGCGCACGCGGCGGTTCTGCTTGCCTTTCTTCTCGATCTGGGTCACGCGCACGGCGCCGATTTCGGAGGTGCGCCGCACGTGGGTGCCGCCGCACGGCTGGAGGTCGAAACCGGCGATCTCAACGAGCCGCACGCGGCCGCTCCCCGTCGGCGGCTTGACCGACATGGTCTTGACGAGGCCCGGGTTGGCATCGAGCTCCGCGTCGGTGATCCAGCGCGTGGTCACCGGTGCGTCCGCGGCGATCATGGCGGCGAGCTTGGCGGTGATCTCGTCCTTGTCGAGGCCGGCCTCCGGGATGTCGAAGTCGAGGCGGCTGTCGTCCTCGCCCACTGAACCGCCCGTGACCGGGTAGGGCAGCACGGCCGAAAGCAGGTGCAGGGCGGTGTGCATCCGCATGCGCCGGTAGCGCAGGTCCCAGTCGATCGCGAGCGTCGCCGCCGCGCCGACCGCCGGACGCTCGGCGGCCGCCTCCGCCGGCATTTGCGCAATCACGGTCTTCGCCGGGTCGGTATAGACCGCGCCGGCAATCGGGAGCGCGCCGCTGCCTTCTGTCGTGAGCACGCCGCGATCGCCGGGCTGGCCGCCCGAGGTCGCATAGAACACCGTGCGGTCGACCACGATGCCGCCCGCCTCGGTCACGCCCACCACTTGGGCGCGGCATTCGGTGAGATACGCATCTTCGCGGAACAGGCATTCGGTCGTCATCGGCGCGCCATCATACGAGCGGAGCCTTGATGGACGAGCGACGCTCGAGCCATTCCGGCACCGGCAGATTTTTCGAGCGCAGGAACGCGGGATTGAACAGCTTCGACTGGTAGCGCGTGCCGTAGTCGGCAAGCACCGTGACGATAGTATGCCCGGGGCCTAATTCTTTCGCGAGCCTGATCGCGCCGGCGACGTTGATGCCCGAGGAGCCGCCGAGACACAGGCCCTCATGCTCCAATAGGTCGAAGATGATCGGGACTGCCTCCTCATCCGGAATGAGGTAGGCCTTGTCGACCTTGATGTCTGCGATGATGGGGGTGACGCGGCCAAGTCCGATGCCCTCGGTGATCGAACCGCCCTCCGACGCCTTGGCTTCGCCGTGCGAGAACAAATTGTACATCGCCGCACCGCGCGGGTCGGCGACGCCGATGACGATGTCCTTCTTCTGCTCGCGCAGATAGGTGGAGATGCCGGCGATCGTGCCGCCGGTGCCGATCGCGCAAATGAAGGCATCGACCTTGCCGTCGGTCTGCCGCCAGATTTCTGGGCCGGTCGCGACGTAGTGCGCCTTGCGATTGTCAAGGTTGTTCCACTGGTCGGCGAAAATGACACCGTTGCGCTC
>Ga0153928_1000268_pt1 | contig 26417 bp, 25 predicted proteins | sample TSNJ012MetaG_FD_106656 | JGI IMG/M metagenome (GOLD analysis project Ga0153928, IMG submission 106656) | Attine ant fungus gardens microbial communities from New Jersey, USA - TSNJ012 MetaG | ecosystem: Host-associated > Fungi > Mycelium > Unclassified | place: USA: New Jersey, Wharton State... | reverse complement strand
TTTTTCGAGAGTGCAAATGAAAAAACGTAGGCGTAGCGGGCTACGCTGAGGCTTTTTCGTTTGTGCTCTCGGAAAATCAGACCAGCGAAGGGATTCATTATTTATTCTTCGATGTACTAGTAAATAAGCATATTTAGGAGCAGGTATGAAGATTGCAATTATTAGTTTTACGCGTAATGGGTTTGCATTGTCCGGAAAGATCGTAGAGATATTAAAGGAGCAGGAGCATTGCGTAGAATGTTATGTGAAAAGTAAATATCTGAAAGACAAAGATGCTATCTTTGTAGAAGAGGCATTGCCGGCGTGGGCGGGTGCGATGTTTGCAGTAAAAGATGCCATTATCTTTATTGGCGCCGGTGGAATTGCAGTGCGGGCGATTGCATCTTATGTGCAGGATAAGCGGTATGATCCGGCGGTATTGATCTTGGATGAGCAGGGGGCCTTTTGCATTCCGCTGCTTGCCGGGCATATCGGCGGGGCGAATGAGTTAGCAGTTCTTGTTAGTGAGCGGCTGGGAGCGCAGGCAGTTATTACAACTGCTACAGATATCAATCAACGCTTTGCCGTAGATGTATTTGCGAAAAAAAATGAACTTTTTATTTCAGATATGAAGTTGGCAAAAGAAGTTTCGGCTAAATTGCTGCACGGTGAATCGGTTGGCTTTTATAGTGAGCTGCGGGTGCGTGGTGAACTGCCAGATGGCTTCGTTAAGGAAATGAAAGAAACGCCAATTGCGGAAGAAACTATGAATGGAACGGGAAACTCTGAATTTGGTGTTTATATTGGTATCTATCATGATAAAACACCGTTCAAGAAGACATTATTCTTGATTCCACGTCAGGTTGTACTGGGAGTAGGATGCCGGAAAGGTACATCCGGGCAGATGATTAAAGAGTTGGTGGCAGAAGTTTGTCAGACACAGGGGATTTTTCCGAAAGCGATCAGTCGTATCTGCAGTATTGATCTGAAAAAAGAAGAGCCTGGAATTATTGCTTACAGCCAAGAAAAAGAATTGGATTTTATCACTTATACGGCCGAGGAGCTAAAAACGGTGTCAGGAAATTATACAACATCTGATTTTGTAAAATCGATTACTGGAGTAGATAATGTATGTGAACGCAGTGCCAGATTAGGAAGCCGGATGGGAAAACTGATTCAAAATAAAATCGGGAAAAATGGTGTGACGGTTGCGTTGGCCAGAGAAGACAGGAGTGTGGATTTTGAATAAAATATACGTAGTAGGGATTGGACCTGGGGAATATGAACAAATGACTATTAAGGCGGCGAATGCCCTGAAAGACAGTGATGTGATCATTGGGTATACGGTATATGTTGATTTGGTGAAGAATCATTTCCCCGGGAAAGAATTTATGACCACACCGATGAAGAAGGAAGTGGATCGATGTGTACTGGCATTTGACGAAGCTATGAAGGGTAAAAGTGTAGCAATGATCTGCAGCGGTGATGCCGGTGTATATGGAATGTCAGGTTTGATGTATGAAGTAGGTGTGAATTATCCGGAAGTAAAACTGGAGATCATACCTGGTGTAACGGCAGCTACCGGCGGCGGGGCAGTACTGGGAGCACCTCTGATCCATGATTTCTGTCTGATCAGTTTAAGTGACCTTTTGACTCCATGGGAAAAGATTGAAGCTCGGTTACTGCATGCATCTGAAGCAGACTTTGTTATCTGCCTCTATAATCCATCCAGTAAGAAGCGTCATGATTATCTGCAGAAAGCCTGTGATCTGATGTTGCAGCATAAAAAGAGAGATACCGTATGTGGAATTGTTGGTCATATCGGCCGTGATGGAGAATCCATGAAAGTAATGACCTTGAAAGAATTAAGGGATACCCGGGTGGATATGTTCACGACTGTATTTATCGGCAATTCCCAGACGAAAAATGTCGGCGGTAAAATGGTAACGCCAAGAGGATATAAGAATGTATAAAGTACTGATTTTTGCCGGTACGATAGAAGGTCGTACGATAGCTGAATATTTAAGTTTCAATAAAATATCATGTCATGTATGCGTGGCAACTCAGTACGGCGAGAACCTGCTGCATAAAGGTGAGAATCTTACAGTATCTCACGACCGGATGACTGATGCCAAGATGGAAGCATTGATGCGAAAGCTGGATGTATCCCTGGTCATTGATGCAACCCATCCTTATGCCGCGGTGGTAACCGAGAATGTGAAGTCAGCCTGTGAACGATGCGGTAAAGAATACCTGCGCCTGGTGAGAGAGACTACGGCTGTTGCAGATGATCAGACCGTTTATGTGAATTCGGTGAAGGAAGCAGTTGCGTTCCTTGAAAATACCAAAGGCAGTATTCTGGCTGCCACAGGAAGTAAAGAACTGGCGGAGTACACGCAGCTTTCCGATTATCAGGAACGGGTGTATGCCAGGGTATTATCACTGCCGGAAGTAGTGACGCAGTGTGCTGAATTAGGTTTTAGCGGTAAACATCTGATCTGTATGCAGGGACCGTTTACAAAAGATATGAATATTGCCATGATCCGTCAGCTTGATACCAAATGGCTGGTCAGCAAGGAATCAGGCAGCAGCGGCGGTTTTCCGGAAAAATATGAAGCTGCTCTGGAGACGGGTTCCCGGCTGGTTTTAATCGGGCGTCCGAAGCAGGAGGAAGGCGTGACGTTAAATCAATGCAAGGCATTATTGCAGAAACGTTTTTCTTTTAAGCCGAAGCAGGAGATTATTCTTGTTGGTATTGGTATGGGGACTAAGGCGACATTGACTATTGAGGGTGAACAGGCTTTAAAAAGTGCAGATTTAATTATCGGTGCAAAACGAATGACGGATGGCGTACGCAGTCCGGGACAGCCGGTATTTTATTCCTATCAGCCTTTAGAGATTCACAGGTATATAAAAATACATCCGGAATATGAGAAGATAGCCATTGCTTTATCCGGAGACGTGGGCTTCTACAGCGGTGCGAAGAAATTAATTGACGTGCTGGTTGGTGACGGTCAGGGTGAGAACGGGCTGAACAGGGAAATAAAACTAATTAGCGGGATTTCATCAATGGTATATTTTTGTTCTCGTTTGCAGACTGCCTGGGAAGATGTATATCCGTGCAGCATTCATGGCCGGGATACGAATTTGATTTCATTAATCCGGCAGCACCCCAGATTGTTTGCAATTGTCGGAAACACAACGGGTATTTCAGAAGTCTGCGCAAAATTAACCCGGTATGGAATGGGTGCAGTGCGAATCTTCATCGGTGAGCAGCTTTCCTATCCGACAGAAAAGATTTCGCAGGGATCAGTAAGGGATTACACCGCATATGAGACAGATGGGCTTTCGGTTATGCTGTTGGAAAACGACAGTGCCAAGGATGCTGTTGTGACTCACGGATTGCCGGATCAGGCGTTTTTAAGGGACAGGGCACCGATGACAAAAGAGGAAATCCGCAGTATTTCTCTTTCCAAACTGCGTTTGCAGAAAGATTCTGTCGTTTATGATGTGGGAGCAGGAACAGGTTCGGTATCGATTGAAATGGCAAAGATGGCATTCCTGGGATCCGTATATGCCATCGAAAAGAATAGCGATGCAGCAGCATTACTTTATAAAAATAAACAGCACTTTGCAGTGGACCATCTGGATATTATCGAAGGGCCCGCACCCCAGGCGTGTGTTGATCTGCCGGTTCCAACCCATGCCTTCATCGGTGGTTCTGCCGGCAGCTTAAAAGAGATTATGCAGCTACTGCTTAAAAAGAATCCGAATGTACGAATGGTCATCAATTGTATTACCCTGGAGACTGTCGCGGAGGCACTGGATTGTCTGAAGACACTGCCCGTAACAGATACCGATATTGTCCAGATCATGGTCGGAAAATCAAAGGAAACAGGCTCTTATCACATGATGATGGGGCAAAACCCTATTTACATTATATCCTGCCAGGGAGGAGTGAACTCATGAACCATAGCTTGGCAAAAGCAGTTAAAGTACCGCGGATTATGTTCACGGCAGCTGCCAGCGGAAGCGGAAAGACGCTGATCACATGTGGAATTCTCCATACCCTTAAGAAACAAGGTATTAAGGTAACTTCGTTCAAATGCGGACCGGATTATATCGACCCCATGTTTCATAGCCGGGTAATAGGTACGAAAAGCAGAAACCTGGATACCTTCTTTACCGATCAGCATGTCACCCGCTATCTGATGGCAAAAAATGCGGCAGACAGTGATATTGCTGTGATTGAAGGGGTGATGGGTTTTTATGACGGACTGGCTGGGATCTCATCGACAGCCAGCGCTTGGGAAGTGGCGGATGTCACCGATACACCGGTGGTTTTTATAGTTAACTGCAAGGGGATGAGCGTCTCTGTAATTCCATATATCAAGGGCTTCTTGGAATATAAGGAGAACAGTCATATAAAAGGTGTGATCCTAAATCAGATTTCACCGATGCTTTATGATCGGGTAAAAAAGCAAATTGAGCAGGAACTTTCAATAACGGTCTGCGGATATGTGCCGGTGGTTCAGGACTGTATCTTAGAAAGCCGTCATTTGGGATTGGTTATGCCCGATGAAATCCTTAATCTACAGGAACGTTTGGATAAGTTTTCCAAGGTACTGGAAACATCTCTTGATTTCCCCACGCTGCTTTCTATCGCCCAGGGTGCAAATACAATTGAGAACATTGAGCAGCCGGTTTTTTGGCAGGAACAAAAACCTGTGCGGATCGCCATGGCAAAAGATGAGGCGTTTTGTTTTTTTTATCAGGATAATCTGCAGCTGCTGGAGGAAATGGGTGCTGAACTGGTACCGTTTTCACCGATACATGATGCGAAATTACCCGCTGATATCCATGGATTACTGCTTTATGGCGGCTATCCGGAACTTCAGGGAGCGGCTCTAAGCGAAAATATTACCATGCGCATGGCGATCAGGGAGGCCTTGGCGAATGGTCTGCCTTGCATCGCAGAGTGCGGCGGATTCATGTATCTTCATGATTTTATGGAGGACATTGAAGGAAATACATATCCGATGGTTGGTGCGATCAATGGAAGAGCATATAGTACTCCCAAGCTGAAGCGATTTGGATATATTACCTTGCATGGGGGAACGGTTTTTGGTGAAGAAATAGGCCATATGCCTGCTCATGAATTCCATTATTTTGATTCTGATAACTGTGGGGAAAGCTTTCGGGCTGACAAACCTTTAAGCCACCATGGCTGGCAGTGTATTCACAGTACATCACAGATGCTGGCTGGATTTCCCCATCTATATTATTACAGTAATCCAAAGATAGCAGAAGCGTTTTTACGAAAATGCAGGGAGAAATGATCATGAATTTACAAGAAGCGGTCAAAGTGATAAAACCATTGAATAAAAAATCTATGGAACAGGCAGAAAAACGTTGGTACAGTATTGCCATTCCTCTTCACAGTTTAGGAAAGCTGCAGGATGCCGTGACACAGATTGCGGGAATTACCGGAACGAATAATGTTCATCTGAACAAAAAAGCGCTGGTAGTCATGTGTGCGGACAATGGGGTTGTGGCAGAAGGGATTGCCCAAAGCACTCAGGAAGTGACGTTGATCATTTCGGAGAATTTCCTTAAAGAGAAGGCGACCGCAAGTATCATGTGTAAGACAGTGGGGGCGGAAATCTTCCCGGTGGATATCGGAATTGCGGTAGATTCAAAATTGATCAACCGCAAAGTAATGTATGGAACCCGTAACATGGTAAAAGAACCTGCGATGACCAGGGAAGAGGTTATTCAGGCAATTGAAGTGGGGATTGCTATGGTTGCGGAATTAAAGGAAAAAGGTTATGAAATTATTGCAACCGGTGAAATGGGAATTGGCAATACGACGACCAGCAGTGCTATTACCTCAGTCTTACTGGCGGAGAGTGTAGAAAAAGTTACTGGCCGTGGAGCCGGCTTATCTTCCGAAGGGCTGGAGCGAAAAATTAATACGATTAAAAAAGCGATTGCTTTACATAAGCCTAACAAAGAGGATGTGATCGATGTTCTTTCCAAAGTGGGTGGTCTTGATGTCGCGGGTATGATGGGTGTCTTTCTGGGCGGGGCTGCGCTTGGTGTTCCGGTTGTAATTGATGGTTTTATCTCTGGTGTGGCAGCACTTTGCGCAGTACGTTACTGCCCCCGGGCAAAGGACTATATGCTGGCATCTCACCTGTCTCAGGAGCCGGCTTCAGAAATGGTTCTGAAAGCACTTGGTATTCCAGGCTTTCTGACATGTGATATGCGGCTTGGTGAGGGAACCGGGGCGGTTACATTATATCCGATCTTGGATATTGCCATTGCGGTTTATAATGGTATGAGTACTTTTAAAGATAACAGTATGGAAGAATATGTGCCTTATACTTGATGTTCAGACAGACATAAGATGTTGAAACCGGGAGGAGAATAATGCTGCAAGTAATTACCGGCGGGAGTGGGAGTGGAAAATCAGCTTATGCTGAGGACTGTATTCTCAAGCTGGGATGTGGTGAGCGAATTTATATTGCAACCATGTATCCCTTTGACGAAGAGAGTTATCGACGTATTGCACGGCATCGTGCCATGCGCAGGGAAAAAAGCTTTGACACCATTGAATGTTATACCGGACTTAAAGATGTGAACATCCCGCAAGGTGCTAATGTCCTGCTGGAATGCATGTCCAATCTGACCGCTAATGAGATATATCTGGAAAACGGTGCCGGTGACACAACCATAGAAGTTATTTTACAGGGAATTGATACACTTCTTCATCAGGCCGCCAATCTGATTGTCGTGACCAATGAAATATTTTCTGACGGCATTGATTATGATGAGGAAACAAAACGTTATCAGCGATATCTGGGCAGAATCAATCTGGAATTGGCCAAACAGGCAGAATATGTTACTGAGGTTGTCTATGGCATTCCGGTAACCATAAAGGGGTAACAAGGATGAAGTTATTACGTAGTTTTATTGTTGCATTTTCGATGTATTCCAAGATTCCCATGCCGCAATGTGAATGGACAGATGACAGTATGTCTTATGCCATGTGCTTTTGGCCATGGGTTGGTGCTGTGATCGGTCTGCTTACCTACAGTTGGGGCAGGATTGGCAGCCTGGTGGACATCAATTCAATATTCTTTACCGCTGTATTACTTTTGATATCGGTATTGATCACCGGCGGCATCCATCTGGATGGGTTGTTAGATACTGCAGATGCATTAAGTTCCTGGCAAACCAGAGAGCGCCGCCTGGAGATTCTGAAGGATTCTCATGCCGGAGCATTTGCCATTATCACTTGTGTGATGTACTTTATAATGCTTTTTGGTGTATATGCCCAGGCTGATCTGGCCGTTCTGGCAGTAATGGTTCCGGGTTTTATGCTGTCCAGAACATTAAGCGCCCTGGCGGTCATATCCTTTCCGAAGGCGAAAAAAGATGGCACGGTCGCGGCCTTTTCAAAAGGTGCCGAAACAAAGCGGGTTGGTTTCATTATGATTATATATCTGGTGCTGCTGGCGGCAGGAATGATTGTGATTGATCCATTACTTGGGGTTACAGCTTTAGTCGCAGCAGCGCTGGTTTTTGGGTATTATCATCATATGGCGATGAAAAACTTTGGCGGGACCACCGGCGATCTGGCGGGCTGGTTTTTGACCATGTGTGAACTGATGATGCCGCTGCTGATGGTAGTGGCACAGATTGTCGTAAGGAGTATAGGTTAAGTATGAAGTTAGTAATCGGAGGAGCATTTCAGGGGAAGCTTGATTTTGCCAGGAAACAATTCCGGCAGGAAGATGGTTGGGTAGATGGATGTACCTGTGGGAAAGAGGAACTTTTCGCCTGCAAAGGGATTTTTCATTTTCATGAATATGTAAAAAGACTGTTGCGGGAAGAAAAAGCAGCAGATAAAATTGCAGAGGAGCTGATCCGGAACAACCCAGACTGTATTATTGTGACCAATGAGCTGGGATCAGGTATCGTTCCGGTGGACGCATTCGATCGGGAGTACCGGGAGACTACCGGCAGAATCTGCACAAAGCTGGCAGCATATGCCGATGAGGTATATCGGGTCATATGCGGAAATGGACAGGTGATCAAAGGTGCTTAGAATTTATCTGATTCGTCACGGAAAAACGCATGGTAATTCATTAGGACGTTATAACGGTACGACTGATGAAGGATTATGTGAAGAGGGAATTGCCAATCTGACCGGGAGGCACTATCCTGAAGCACAAGGGGTGTATGTTAGTCCTTTAAAACGCTGTATTCAAACTGCAAATCTGATCTATAAAACTCAGAAGCAGCAGATTATTGAAGAATTGGCAGAATGTGATTTCGGTGATTTTGAAAATAAAAATCATAAAGAGCTGGCAGATAATCCGGACTATCAAAAGTGGGTGGATAGTGAGGGAACATTGCCATTCCCCGGTGGAGAAAGCCAGGAAGAATTTCGCAATCGCTGCTTAAAAGGATTTCAGAAAGTGGTCCATGATTGTATTAAAAAAGAAAGGAAATCGGCAGTCATAGTTGCACATGGGGGAACGATCATGTCCATCATGGATGCTTATGCCGATGCAGAACAAGATTTTTATTCCTGGCATGCAGACAATGGCAGCGGATATGAAGTTGAACTGGATGAAAAACGTTGGCAGGAAAACCGCCGTGAGTTAAAGGTGCTGGAAAAGATTACCACGACAGAAAGGAACGAACAGACATGATGAAATGGACATGTATAGCCGTGACGCTGGGTTTCTTGATTGATTTGATCATTGGTGATCCCAGATGGCTTTACCATCCGGTGCGTATCATCGGCAATAGCATTGCTGTGATGGAAAAAGTACTGCGGGCTATATTTCCAAAGACCAAAGCAGGTGAACGCATTGCCGGTTTTTTCCTGGTGATTGTAATTACTGGTTTTAGTACTTCAATACCGCTTATAATATTATATTTAGCATACCGTTACCGGTTATGGCTGGGACTTTTGCTGGAAACTTTTATGTGCTGTCAATTATTGGCGACAAAATCATTAAAAACAGAAAGCATGAAAGTATATCAGGAACTAAAAAAAGACGATATCGAACAAGCCAGATATGCTGTTTCGATGGTTGTGGGTCGGGATACGAAAAATTTATCCGCCGAAGACGTGACCAAAGCAACGGTGGAAACCATTGCAGAAAATGCTTCTGATGGCGTGCTTGCACCACTCTTTTATATGATGCTGGGTGGCGCAGTACTGGGATATTGTTATAAAGCCATTAATACTATGGATTCGATGGTAGGGTACAAGAATGATAAGTATCGGTACTTTGGAACTTGTGCCGCAGTACTGGATGATGTTGTAAACTATATTCCCGCCCGAATATCCGGATGGATTATGATTCTATCGGCTTATATACAGAAGTTTCACGGCGCAAATGCAAAAAAGATTTTTCACCGGGACCGCTATCATCACACCAGCCCGAATTCTGCGCAGACAGAAGCGGTGATGGCTGGAGCTCTTGACATACAGTTGGCCGGAAATGCATATTACTTTGGTAAATTGTACGAAAAACCAACAATAGGCGATGCAATCCGACCGATTGAAATTGAAGATATATGTCGTGCTAACCGTTTACTCTATGGCACAGCAATTTGTGCTGTTGTAATTTTGGGATGCGTTCGGATATTGCTGCAGGAGATAATTGCGTTACTTTAATCTAATCAGAAAAGAGGACTCTATGAAACAACAAGTACATGGAGGCGATGTCTATCGGCATCCCGATGTAATTGATTTCTCATCAAACATCAATCCGCTTGGTCCCCCCGCGTCAGTAATCGATGCGGCAGCTGACAGCCTGAAGCGAATCGCCCATTATCCGGACATCTTTTACAGCGAATTGCGAAAATCTTTGAGCGGATACGAAGGTGTTCAAGAGGATATGATCATCTGTGGTAATGGCGCAGCAGAATTAATCTTTTCACTGGTACTTGCATTAAAACCCAAACGGGCACTGGTACCGGCACCGACATTTGCCGAATATGAGCAGGCTCTCACAGCATCCGGATGTGAGGTGTGCCATTACATGATGAAATCCGACTTCAATATTGATTCGGGGATTTTAGAAGCGATCACACCGGAATATAATGTTTTATTTTTGTGTACACCAAATAATCCGACAGGGTTTTTAATTGAACCGGAATTGTTACGCGAGATTATAAAGCGGTGTAAGACTTGTGGCGTATTTCTGGTGATCGATGAGTGTTTTCAGGATTTTATTGCAAAGCCAAAAGCATACACCATGAAAGGCGAATTAACAGCAGCTGAGAACCTTTTCATTCTAAAAGCATTTACCAAACGGTATGCAATGGCAGGAATCCGTCTGGGCTATGGCCTTTGCTCTGATCAAAAACTGCTGGAACGGATGAATCAGGTGACTCAGCCATGGAATGTATCCATTCCGGCCCAGGCGGCAGGTGTGGCCGCATTAAAAGAAACTGCTTATGTGGAAGCGGCCAGACAATTAATTCAGGAAGAGAGTACCTTTTTGAAGCAAGAGATGTGTAAACTTCCATTGCATATATATGATTCTCAGGCAAACTACATTTTCTTTGAAGGACCAGTAAATCTATACGAACGATGCCTGACGCGAGGCATTTTAATTCGCAGCTGCTGCAATTATCCAGGATTAAAGCCGGGCTTTTATCGTATTGCGGTCAGAATCCATGAGGAGAACAAGATACTGATTCAGATATTACAGCAGATCTGCAGCGAGGAGGAATAAATAAATGGCAAAAGCGATTATGGTACAAGGAACCATGTCAAATGCGGGGAAGAGCTTGCTGACAGCAGGTCTGTGTCGTATTTTCAAACAAGATGGCTACCGCGTGGCTCCCTTTAAATCACAGAATATGGCACTGAATTCCTTTATAACCGAAGAAGGTCTGGTAATGGGTCGGGCACAGGTGATTCAAGCGGAAGCAGCAGGCATAAAACCTTCCGTTTTAATGAATCCAATCCTCTTAAAACCAACCAACGATACTGGCTCTCAGGTTATCGTGAATGGTGAAGTCATCGGTAATATGGCAGCGAGAGAATATTTTACCTATAAGCACAAATTGATTCCTCAGGTCATGGAAGCATACGAAAAGTTAGCGGATAAATACGATATTATTGTCATCGAAGGTGCAGGAAGCCCCGCCGAGATTAATATGAAGCGTGAAGACATCGTTAATATGGGGATGGCAAAAAGAGCCAGGGCACCGGTACTTTTGATAGGTGATATCGATCGCGGCGGTGTTTTTGCCCAGCTTGTTGGTACAGTAATGCTATTAGATGACGATGAGAAAGATATGGTAAAGGGTCTGATCATTAATAAATTCCGCGGTGATAAAACGATTCTTGACCCAGGACTTGTCATGCTGGAAGAAAAAACTGGAATTCCGGTGGTGGGAGTTGCTCCCTATCTTTCAATAGAAGTGGAAGATGAAGACAGCCTGACCGAAAGATTTGATAACAGGCAGGAAGTGGGGGTAATCGATATTGCAGTAATCAGGATTCCAAGGATTTCTAACTTTACAGATTTTAACCCCTTTGAGAGTATGCCTGGAGTATCACTGCGGTATGTGCATAATGTAAAAGAGCTAAAGAATCCAGATATGATCATTCTTCCCGGAACCAAGAATACCATGGAAGATCTGCTCTGGATGCGCCAGAATGGATTGGAAGCCGCTATCCTAAAACATGCTTCTGTTGGCAAGGTTATCTTTGGCGTGTGCGGCGGTTATCAGATGCTGGGAGAACGATTAAGCGATCCTCACGGAGTCGAAGCCGGCGGCGAAATCAAAGGCATGGGATTAATCCCGATGGATACAGTTTTTGAAGATGCAAAAATCAGAACCCGGGTTACCGGAACCTTCCAGAAAACAACCGGACCGTTAGCATCCTTAACCGGAGTTGCTTTGGCAGGCTATGAAATCCATATGGGTGTAACTACCTTAAAAGAAGGTGCCGCTCCGATGACTATTATTAAGAACTTTGTTGAACAAAGCAATCCGATAACTGATGGCGCTTACGCCAATAATATATATGGCACCTATGTACATGGTGTCTTTGATAAAGAAGAAGTAGCAAAAGCAGTCGTCCAGGCACTTGGACAACAAAAAGGAATTGATACAACAGAAATTACCGGTGTTGATTTTCAGGCATTTAAAGAAACCCAGTACGACCTTTTAGCAGCTGGGCTGAGAGAACATCTGGATATGCAGGCAATTTATCAGATACTGGAGCAAGGAATTTAGCCCTAAAATCAATGCCCCGCCCTCAGTGGCGTCCTGCCAGCCAAAGTGTTTCAAAGAGAAAGAAGGAAAAAGATGAAAATAAAACTGGAAAATGTAAAACCAATGGAGATTGAAAAAAGAAGCTTCGAAATCATCACCGAAGAGCTAAATAAAAGAACATTTCCCGCTGATACGGAATTAGTAGTAAAACGCTGCATCCATACCAGTGCGGATTTTGATTATGCAGATAATCTATGTTTTTCCCAAGACGTGATAGCAAAAGCAATCGATGCAGTTAAAAGCGGCGCATGTATTGTAACTGATACGCAGATGGCGCGTTCAGGGATTAATAAAAAAGCTCTGGCAAAATACGGCGGGGAAGTGTACTGCTTTATGGCAGATGAGGATGTTGCTGAGATTGCCAGGGCAAATGGGACAACCAGAGCAACCGCCAGCATGGATAAAGCAGCAGTTCTTGACAAACCACTGATATTTGCCATCGGTAATGCACCAACAGCCCTGGTACGTCTTTATGAGCTGATGGAAGAAGGAAAGTTAAAGCCGGCGTTGATTATCGGTGCACCGGTTGGTTTTGTGAATGTAGTACAGTCAAAAGAACTGATCATGGAAGCTGATGTGCCGTATATTGTGGCACGGGGAAGAAAAGGTGGCAGCAACATTGCGGCATGTATCTGCAATGCAATTTTATACATGATCGATAATGTCAGAGATTAAAAATAGACTTTCCGGGAGTACCGGATACAAAATGGAGGAAATGATGTTTGGCGAATGTCATGCGCACATTTTCATGGATGGTGCTGATTATAAAAAAGCAGCGCTGATTCATCGTGATGAAGTTAAAGATGAAGTAATCAGGAATCACTTCAAAGAATATAAAGAACGTTCTATTAGATATATTCGTGATGGTGGTGATAATCTTGGCGTTTCCATCCGGGCGGCACAGATTGCACCGGAGTTAGGGATTACCTATCGCACACCGGCATTTGCTATTCACCAAAGGGGGAGTTATGGTGCTATTGTGGGTCATGCTTTCGAAAATATGAGTGAATATAGTGCGCTAGTGGGAGAGGTACGTCAAATCGGAGGCCATTTTATCAAAATTATGATTACTGGTATTATGGACTTTTCGCAAATTGGTGTGATCACCGGAACCGATTTGAACCATAAGAAAGTACAGGAGATGATTCACATTGCTCACGAAGAAGGCTTCGCTGTTATGGCTCATGCAAATGGGGCTGATGCAGTGCGCAATGCAGTATTATGCGGTGTCGATTCGATTGAGCACGGCTATTATCTGAATGATGATTGCCTTGAGGCAATGGCTGCAAGTGAAGTTGTGTGGGTGCCTACGTTAACGCCTGTAGGAAATCAGATTGGTAAAGGCGGGTTTTCTGATGATATCTTAGAATTAATTAAGTCATCACATCAGGAAAATATTCGTAAAGCGTATCTGAAAGGAGTACAACTGGCGGTTGGAAGTGATGCTGGTGCATATGGAGTCAAACATGGGCAGGGGAGCCTGGATGAGTGTCAGGCATTATTTGATATTCTGGGAGAGACAGATGAAGTGACGAATCATTTACGTTCGGGAGAGAAGAGGATCATGTTAAAATTCTAAGATTCCGAGAGTTGACATGCTTCTTGTACATGCTTTACCAATAACTCGCGGATAGCTGGATATTCACCCAGACCTTTTAGAATGCAGGTAACATCATATCCGGCATTTTCGAATTGTGAACGCCAGGAATCTTCTTCCTCACTTGCCATGTCGTTTTTGGCATGGTCGCCGGCAACAATCATGAAGGGGGATAGAATTACTTTCTGGGGCTGCTGCTGATTGACTGAACGCAGCATGGATTCCAGTGTGGGATAAGCTTCTACTGTACCAAGAAAGATGTTAGAATAACCACGATCCTGCAGTTGATAATTTATTCCGGCATATATTGAATTGGAAAAGTGAGTGGTTCCATGCCCCATCAGGACTAATGCTTCATCTGCCTTAAGGTCGGAGAATTCGGCCAAGAGAGCCTGAATAACAGCATCGTTATCTTCTTCAGTGGTTAGTAATGGATTTCCGAAGGTGATAGTAGAAAAAGAATTCTGATAGGAGAGAGCATCTTCTTTCATTAAGTCGTTTTCGATACCATTTAGTACGTGGGTGGGTTGTATGATCACATCAGTGATGCCGTCAGCGGCCATTTGTACCATAGCTTCTTTTACGTTTAGGACTTTGATGCCATCTCGTTTTAGGATTTTGGCCATGATCATTTTACTGGTCCATGCCCGGTAGATGTGGTAATTAGGACAGGCTTGTTCGATATCATGCTCAATTGCTTCGATGGTTACTTTCCTGGTATCTTCATAACTGGTACCAAAGCTTACGATCAGGATTGCTTTTGTAGATTGGTTTGACATAGTGTGGTTCCCCCTTAGTTCTTAATTATAGTTTATCGTGAACCATATCACCTGTCAAATGATATTTACTGGTTATATAAGCAACATTTACGTTTTACAAATAAAATTATTTTTGCATTTCAATATGGATGTGCTATTATGAAATGAGCAAGTTAGCGGAGGAACAAAAGATGGGAATTTGGATGGTGGGAATAGACCACAACAAGGCATCGGTAGATGTCCGTGCACTGTTTTCCTTTACGAAAAAAAATGCTGCAGCTGCGATGGAATATTTGAAAAAGCAGGAGGGGATATGCGGAAGCATTATTTTGTCAACCTGCAATCGTATGGAAATATGGGCAAGCACAAACGATAGTTGGGATGGTTCTTTACTGGAACAGCTTTGTATTCTGAAAGAAGTGGATCCGACAGAATTTTCCGGTTTTTTTGTTGAAAGAAATGATCATGAGGCGGTGGATCATCTGTTTCATTTGACCTGTGGTTTGAAATCACAGATTCTCTGTGAAGACCAGATTATTACCCAGGTAAAGGATGCACTGTCGCTGGCACGGGAGCATTATTGTACCGATAGTGTTTTAGAAGTTCTTTTTCGGACAGCAATTACAGCTGCCAAAAAAGTAAAGACTGATGTTACTTTTTCCCGGGCAAATGTTACGGCGATGGATCAGGCTGTCCGGATGCTGAAGGCTCAGGGTGTGGATATCAAGGGGCAAAACTGTATGGTGATCGGCAATGGCGAAATGGGCAAATTAGCGGCACAGACCTTGCAGCGGGCCGGTGCTAAGGTAACAGTAACTGTCCGCCAGTACCGCAGTGGGGTTGTGAATATACCCAAAGGGTGTGAACAGATTCATTATGGCGAGCGGATGGTGTTTTTTTCAGACTGTAAGATTGTTGTCAGTGCTACGGCAAGTCCAAACTTAACGTTGACCAGGGAATTGATTGAGCAGGTAGATATTTCTCAACCGATGTATTTGATCGATCTGGCAGTTCCCAGGGATATTGAGCCAACGGTTGGAGAAATTACGAATATCACCCTATATGATATTGATGATTTCCAGACTGCGGATGGATGCGGCCAGCTTAAAGATTCTTTGGCGCTGACAGAGGCTATCCTGGATGAGAAGAAGTCGGAGTTTTATAATTGGCTGGAGGGCAGAGATCTGGTTCCCCGAATTCAGGAAATTAAGTCAGAAGCAGTTACCGATCTGTATCTGCGAATACATAAAATATTGGGTAAGCTGCCTTTGGATGAGACAGATAAGGTACAGCTTCGTAATGCTATCGAAACCGCGGCTGGAAAAGCAGTGAATAAGATGATGTTTGGGCTAAAAGATTCGCTTGAAAAAGAAACGTTCTTAGAATGTGTAAAAGGGTTGGAAAAGTTATATGAAGAGTAATCAAGAACCGGCATATTTCCCTTTGTTTGTGGATCTGTCGGAGAAAAAAATAGTTGTGATCGGTGCCGGTAATATTGCCGCCCGTCGGATAAAGACACTTACGCAATTCACCCGGCAGATCAAGGTGGTAGCACCGGCGATACATCCCAGTATTGAAGAGTTGGCTGAAGAATTTTCCCTTATACTGGAACGAAAATTGTATGAGCGAGAAGATATCTACAGCGCCGATATCGTGATTGCTGCCACTGACGATGCTAAGCTGAATGAAGAAATCCATAGCGTCTGTAAGTGCCTGGGAATTCTTGTTAATGTAATCAGTGACAGAAATAAATGTGATTTTCATTTTCCGGGTGTGATAAAGCGGGAGCAGCTTGTCATTGGTGTTAATGCCGGTGGTAAGAATCATAAACTGGCAAAAGAGATCCGTGAAAAAATAGAGATGGAGATAATAATGAATCATCCTAAGACAATATGTGTAGGCAGCCGTGAAAGTAAGCTGGCAGTGGTACAAAGCGAGATGGTTATGGACTATCTGAAAAAACAACTGCCGGATACGCAAGTTCGATTGCTGACGATGAAGACCACCGGCGATATTATTCTGGACAGGACGCTTGATAAGATCGGCGGAAAAGGGCTTTTTGTAAAAGAACTGGATAAGGCGCTGTTAGACAAAAGAAGTGATTTGTCAGTACACAGTTTAAAAGATATGCCGATGGAACTGGCTGATGAACTTCCCATTGTGGCATTTTCCAAAAGAGAAGATCCCCGTGATGTGTTGATCTTGCCAAAAGGCGCTGCGGAGATTGACTGGTCAAAGCCAATTGGATGTTCCAGCCTGCGTCGGATGCTGCAGCTGAAAGAGCTATATCCCCAGGCTGAATTCAAAAGCGTCAGGGGAAATGTGATCACCCGTTTGAAGAAACTGGACAGTGGTGAATATGCTGCTTTGATTTTAGCGGCGGCAGGAATGAAGCGCCTTGGTCTGCAGGAGCGTATCAGCCGTTACTTTGAACCCGAGGAAATGATACCGGCAGCCGGTCAGGGAATTCTTGCAGTACAGGGGCGTGCAGGGGAGAACTATGACTATCTGACGGATTATGCCAATCGTGAGGGAACCTATGCTGCGCTGGCGGAGCGGGCATATGTGCGTTATCTGGATGGGGGGTGCTCTTCCCCGGTGGCTGCTTATGCGGTAGTTAAAGGGGAGAAAATCCATTTGCGGGGAATGTATTACTGTGAACAGACAGAAAAATATATAAAGGGAGAAGCTTGCGGGGCTTGTGAAGAAGCAGAAGCACTTGGCATCAGGCTGGCTCAGGAGTTAAAAAGGAGTACTCTCGGAAACATACAGGGAGTTTCCGGAAGTGCTCAAAAGTAAATTGGAGGATAATATATAATGCAGACAGGAAAAGTATGGCTTGTAGGTGCAGGTCCGGGTGACATCGGATTATTTACTTTAAAAGGACAGAAGGTTTTGAGTCAGGCTGAAGTGGTAGTATATGACAGCCTGGTTGGTGATGGGATTTTGGCAATGATTCCGGATGGCATCCGTACCGTAGATGTTGGTAAACGTGCAGGGAATCATACCATGCGCCAGGAACAGATCAATCAGGTGCTGCTTGAAGAGGCACAAAAAGGATATCGGGTGGTGCGGTTAAAAGGCGGTGACCCATTTCTCTTTGGCCGTGGGGGCGAGGAGTTGGAACTTTTAAGTGAGCACAATATTCCCTATGAAGTGGTTCCGGGTGTGACTTCCCCACTGGCGGTACCTGCTTATAATGGGATTCCGGTTACCCATCGGGATTTCTGTTCTTCATTGCATATCATTACCGGGCATAAACGTGCGGGAGAAACTTATGATATTGATTTTGAAGCGTTAGTAAGGACAAAAGGAACGCTGGTATTTCTAATGGGCGTAAGTGCCTGTGAGGATATCTGTAATTCACTGATTCGGGCAGGAATAGACGAAAATATGCCGGCAGCAATTCTGCAAAGGGGAACGACGGCAAAGCAAAAACGAATTGTAGCTACAGTTGCTACTTTGAAGTCGGAAATGGATCGTCAGGGAATTGCCACGCCGGCGATCATTGTAGTTGGAAAGGTGTGTGCTCTGGCAGACCGGTTTGAATGGTATGAAAAGCTTCCGCTGGCGGGATGCAAAATATTAGTGACCAGACCAAGGGATTTAATCTCCCGGATGTCGGAAAAATTAAGAGTCCAGGGTGCTGAGGTACTGGAACTCCCAGCGATTTCAATATCTGCAATTGAGCCAAATGATGCTCTAAAGAACTGTCTGGGCAGATTATCTTCCTATCAATGGATTGCATTTACCAGTCCAACCGGTGTGAAAGTGTTCTTTGAGGGAATGCACAAGGAAAAAATGGATATCCGTGCTCTTGGAACAGTAAAAATTGCAGCGATTGGCCAGGGGACCAAAAAAGCACTGGAAGAACGGGGCTTATTTGCCGATTTAATGCCCCTGAGTTATGATGGTGAATCGCTAGGTAAGGCTATGGCAGAGCACTGCGAAAATGGTGCGAAAATCCTGCTGCCCCGTGCAGCAATGGGAAATTATGAGATTATCGAAGCCCTTGCTAAAAGAGAAGACATTATCATTGATGACATTGCTACCTATGATACCTGCTATCAGCCGCAAGGCGTTATTGATGAAGTAAGCAAATTCATGGCACAGGAAATTGATTGTGCGGTATTCACCAGTGCATCTACCGTTAAGGGGTTTGTCTCCGCTACACCGGGACTTGATCATACAAAAGTAACCGCGGCCTGCATCGGTAAACAGACCAGAGCTGCTGCAGATGCTTATGGTATGAAAACATATATGGCAAAAAAAGCTACCATTGACAGTGTTGTGGAACTTGTAACAGAGATCAATAACCCAGTGTTTACAGCGGCGGGGGCTTGTAAAAGCTCATGTTGATCAGATTATTTCAACTATCCTCTAATAATATTATAAGGAGTAACAATGTATGGACATGATAAAAAGACCAAGAAGACTTCGCGGAAGTGAAACCCTTCGAAAGATGGTGCGTGAAACAAGGATGGATAAGTCCTCTTTGATTTACCCTTTATTTGCAATCGATGGAGAGAATGTTCAGGAAGAGATCTCTTCCATGGAAGGACAATACCGCTATAGTGTAGACCGCCTTCCCTATGAGTTGGAGCGCTTATCCAAAGCCGGTGTCAGCAATGTGATGCTGTTTGGGATTCCGAAGCATAAAGATGAAGTGGGCAGTCAGGCATATGCTCAGGATGGCATTGTGCAAAGAGCACTTCTAGAGGCAAAAAAACAATTTCCGGACCTTTACTATATCACCGATGTATGCATGTGCGAATACACCTCGCACGGACATTGCGGTGCACTGTGTGATCACGATGTTGATAATGACAGTACCCTGGAACTTTTAAGCAAAACAGCATTATCACACGTCCAGGCCGGTGCGGATATGGTTGCGCCATCTGATATGATGGATGGAAGGGTAATGGCAATCCGTAATATCCTGGATATGAACAATTATAAAAAAATCCCGATCATGTCGTATGCTGTAAAATATGCATCCGCGTTCTACGGTCCATTCAGAGAGGCCGCAGACTCTGCACCATCATTTGGTGACCGGAAGACTTACCAGATGGATGTACATAATACCAGAGAAGCAGTAAAAGAAGCACTGCTGGATGTGGAAGAAGGGGCAGATATTGTTATGGTAAAGCCGGCGATGTCCTTTCTGGATCTGGTTACCAAAGTATCGGATGTGACTAACGTACCGGTTGCTGCTTATAGTGTCAGCGGTGAATATGCCATGGTAAAAGCAGCCGCTGAAATGGGCTGGGTTGATGAAGAAAAAATCATGTGTGAAATGGCCGTCAGTGCCTATCGTGCCGGAGCGCAGATTTATCTGACCTACTACGCAAAAGAATTAGCAAAGTGCATGGATGAAGGGAGAATTGGATAATGTCAAAATCTGAGTCTTTATTTCAAAGAGCTGCAAAAAGAATTCCCGGCGGTGTTAACAGCCCGGTACGTGCATACGGATCAGTGGGTATGACACCACGGTTTATTAAAAGCGCAAAAGGTCCCTATGTGACCGATGTTGATGGTAATCAATACATTGATTATATCAGTTCCTGGGGTCCGATGATTCTGGGACACAACAATCCGGCAGTATTAGAGGCTGTTGAAAAAACGGCAAGGGATGGTTTAAGCTTTGGCGCTGCAACTGAGCTTGAAGTAGAAATGGCTGAATACATCTGCGAAAATGTGCCATCTATTGATATGGTACGGATGGTGAATTCCGGAACCGAAGCGGTAATGAGCGCAATCCGTGCAGCCAGAGGTTATACCGGCAGAAATAAAATCATCAAATTTGCCGGCTGCTATCATGGCCACTGTGATACCATGCTGGTTAAAGCCGGATCCGGCGTTATGACTGCCGGTATACCGGATAGTGCCGGCGTGCCGGCTGGCTGTACAGAGGATACTTTAACTGCTGTATATAACGACATTGAAAGCGTAAAAGCAATCTTCGACCAATGCAAGGGTCAGATAGCTGCAGTTATCGTAGAAGCCCTGGCTGCTAATATGGGACTGGTTCTGCCGAAGGAATCATTCTTAAAGGAACTGCGTGAACTTTGCACCAGACATGGCGTACTGCTTATATTCGATGAAGTAATTACCGGTTTTCGTCTTGCCTTTGGCGGTGCACAGGAATACTTTGGCATCTCGGCTGATTTGGCCACCTATGGAAAGATCATCGGTGGCGGCATGCCGGTGGGTGCTTACGGGGGCAGAAAAGAGATTATGGAAATGGTTGCCCCGATTGGCGGAGTTTATCAGGCAGGAACCTTAAGCGGCAATCCGGTTGCTATGGCAGCAGGCTTGACACAGTTAAAAACTTTAAAAGAAAACCCGGCTGTCTATCAGCATATGAAGGCTATGGGTGAGATGCTGTTTGGCGGAATCAAAGAGCTTTTGAGTGAATATGGACTGCTATATTCGGTGAATTACCTGGAGTCCTTAGGATGCCTGTATTTTACCGATCAGGAAATATTTAATTATGAAACAGCAAAAACATCCGATACAGAACAATTTGCAGATTATTTCCGCTTTATGCTGGAGCATGGAATTCATCTGGGGCCCTCTCAGTTTGAAGCAATGTTTATCTCAAATGCACATACCGAAGAAACAACCGGGGCGACACTTAACGTAATTAAAGACTATCTGAAAAGCAGGGGATAATTAACGTAATTAAGACTATCTAAAAAACAGGGGATAATTAACATAATTAAAGACTATCTAAAAGGCAGGGAATAATTCATATGAAAGTAAAGATTTTTACAGACGGTGCAGCCAGGGGAAACCCGGACGGACCGGGCGGTTATGGCTGCGTATTGCATTATACGGATGGAAAAGGGGAACTGCATAAGCGGGAATTCAGCGGCGGATATGTACGAACAACCAACAACCGGATGGAGCTTATGGCAGCTATCGTAGGATTAGAAGCACTTACACGGCCGTGTGAAGTGGAATTATATTCTGATTCCAAATATCTGGTGGATGCATTTAATCAGCACTGGATAGACAGCTGGATTACGAAAGGCTGGAAACGTGGGAAAAATGAACCGGTTAAAAATGTTGATTTGTGGAAACGGCTGTTAACTGCTAAAGAAAATCATAGGGTAACCTTTATTTGGGTGAAAGGGCATGATGGGCATGTTGAGAATGAAAGGTGTGATTATCTGGCTACTTCGGCAGCGGATGGAGATGAACTGATCGTTGATGAAGGAGTGTAAGATATCTGGCTTTATGGTGCAGCCATTTTGTAGGGTTGCGTGTCTCGCGCTTTTACTGTGTTGGCAGCCAGGACGCTGCTGTATACGGGGAGCGAAGTGCGGTGCTGTTTGCAAAACCAGAGCATGAGCTGCAAGATGCTAACAGAAATAGAGCCCAAATTCCCGGACTATCCACATTCAATTCGTTTCAGGTGGATACAAAAACTCGCTTGGGAAGCAAGTTTTTGCCGGGGATTTGGGCTCTATTTCTGTAAGTATCTTTAGCAGCTCATGCTCTGGTTTTGCAAACAGCACCGCACTTCTCCCCGTATACAGCGGCTGGGTTTTGGTGGTTGAAAAGTATTTTGCGGTCGTACCGACAGAAGTTTATACGCAAAGTTTTTACTTCAAAAATTATTGACAATTCTTTTTAAGCTGTGCTAGTATGGCTATATTGTACGAAGCACAGTGCAATCAATATCACTATGCAGGACATATCCTGCATCTCAATCATGCCGGTTCGGCAGTTAAATCCATTTAAGATTCAATTTAAAATTCATATGGCAAGGGGGGATCTATGCTTATTAGAGTTAGCGAAAGAAAAGTTAGTTATGGTATTGTCATAGGACAATAAATTATTTATAATGAAGGAGAAGTAAATGACAGAATATAACAGAAAGAAATATGAAGATGTTAATATGACGGATGCCGTCCTCTTTACATCCGTTATGAAATATAAGAAAGCTTGCCAGATTGTGCTCGGCATCTTGTTTCAGAAGAATGAGGAAGATATCCAACTGGAAGAAGTATTTGTAGAAGATGATATACCCAATGAGAAAGGGCAGAGAGCTATTCGTCTGGATGTCTGTGTACGTGAAGTGGAGAAGGAAAGCGGTCATACCATTTATGACCTTGAGATGCAAGGTCAGGTTAATGATGATATTCCCAGGCGTTCCAGGTACTATCAAAGTTTAATGGATGCACCATTGTTAAAGTCGGGCAAAGAAACAAAGTATCGCAATCTGCCGGATACATATGTCATCTTTATTATGGAGCAGGATATTTTTGGTTTGGATCGTACCCGGTATACTTTCAGTAATTATTGTGAAGAACAGAAAGAGTTGGCATTAGGAGACGGCAGTGCTAAGATATTCCTTAACATGGAGAGCGGGAATGGGAATAAGGAATTAGTGGATCTGCTTCAGTATATGAAGGACGCAGCGTTCATGGCGGGAAGAGAACTTGAAATTGACGAGAGGATTTTAAGGTTGGATAAACTGGTTGCGGAAGTAAAGCAAAGTGTAGAGTGGGAGGATAAGTATATGACAATTATGGAAAAAGGTAAAAAAATTGGCGAAGAAATCGGTAAAGAAATTGGCAGTGAAGAGCGTCTGATCAGTCTGGTGCTGGCAAAATATAATAAAGGTCTGTTAATTGCTACGATTGCGGAGCATCTGGAAGTTACGGAGGAGGAGGTAATGGCGATTGTTTATACGATTAAACAATATCCTGATGCCTCTGTTGAAGAGTTAACGAATGAATATCGGAAGATGAGAAAGGATTAAATAGTATCTTTATAACCTAATAACTTAAAATGAGAGCAGCCTAAGGCAGGAGGTCTCTTATGAATAGAAAAATGTTGGAATACTTTATAACGTTGGCAGAAACATTGAATTTCACAACTACATCTTATAAACATTTTGTGGCTCAAACTACAATAACCAGACAAATTGCTTTACTTGAAGAAGTGGTGGGTTTCAAATTATTTGAGCGTAATACAGAAACCTCGGCTTGACAACATATCAGGGATTTTGTATACTTAGCCTCAGAAGAACATCAGAATAAAGGCTAAGAAGAGAAAAAGTAACTTGAGGCAGAGCAGACAGAGAGTAACCGGTTGGTGAGAGGTGCATGGTAAATCTTAAGTGAATACATCTCGGAGCTTCACACCGAATGCTAAGATAAGTTAGTAGGCTGTGACGGTTTATGCATACGTTATCGTGCGAAGATATTCCATTTACATATATTAGTAAGGGGGATATGCTTATAGAGGCAGAGCATGAGAATGTTCTGTGAATTAAGGTGGTACCACGAGTTTAGACCTCGTCCTTTTATTTGGACGGGGTTTTTGATATTGTTAAAACAAAATATCGTTAAAACAAAAAGATGTAAAGACAAATAAATATTATTAAAATAACGAGAGGTAAAGGAAAATGAAAATCTATGAAGAATTACAAGCCAGAGGTTTGATCGCCCAGGTAACCGACGAGAAAGAAATCAGAGCATTAATAAATGAAGGCAAAGCTACTTTTTATATTGGTTTCGATCCTACTGCGGATAGCCTTCATGTGGGGCATTTTATGGCGCTGTGCCTGATGAAACGCCTTCAGATGGCAGGAAATAAACCAATTGCTCTGTTGGGAGGAGGGACGGGAATGATTGGCGACCCCTCCGGAAGAAGTGATATGCGCCAGATGATGACAACTGAGACAATCCGGCATAACTGTGATTGCTTCAAAGATCAGATGAGCAGATTCATTGAATTTGGTGAAGATAAAGCATTAATGGTAAATAACGCAGAATGGTTACTGGATTTAAACTATGTAGAATTACTGCGTGAAGTAGGACCTCATTTTTCCGTAAACCGCATGCTGACAGCTGAATGTTACAAACAACGAATGGAAAAAGGTCTTAGCTTCCTGGAATTCAACTACATGATCATGCAAAGTTACGATTTCTATGCCTTATATCAGAAATACGGATGCAATATGCAATTTGGTGGTGATGACCAGTGGAGCAATATGCTGGGCGGAACCGAACTGATTCGCCGTAAACTGGGCAAAGATGCTTATGCCATGACCATTACATTACTTCTGAATTCCGAAGGAAATAAAATGGGTAAGACCCAGTCCGGAGCTGTTTGGCTGGATCCTAATAAGACCAGTCCCTTTGATTTCTATCAATATTGGCGAAATGTCGGTGATGCAGATGTGTTAAAATGCCTGCGGATGCTGACATTCCTGCCACTGGAACAGATAGATGAAATGGATAACTGGGAAGGCAGCCAGTTAAATCAAGCGAAAGAGATTCTGGCATATGAACTGACCGCCTTGGTACATGGAGAGGAAGAAGCAAAGAAATCCCAGGAGGGTGCAAGGGCGTTATTTGGCAGCGGCAATGCAGAAAACATGCCAACCAGTGAACTTACTGGTGAGGATTTCACCGACGGAAGTATTGACCTGATTTCGGTACTTGTCAAAGCTGAACTGGTTCCATCCCGTTCCGAAGGAAGAAGAGCTATCGAACAAGGTGGTGTATCTATTGACAGTGAAAAAATAACTGATCTCAAATACCAAATCGAAAAGACCGCATTTGAAGGCGATGGTATCGTTGTAAAACGCGGAAAGAAGAAATTCAAAAAGGTTTGCGTGAAATAGTCAATATATGCTAAGATAAGCAAAGATACTGACCGCATTACGGTCCTTCAGGAGGAAAATAACTGTGAAAAAGTATGGAGTAAATGAACTTCGTCAGATGTTTTTAGACTTCTTTGAAAGCAAAGACCATCTGATTATGAAAAGTTTTTCACTCGTGCCGCAAAACGACAAGAGTTTATTATTAATCAATGCAGGTATGGCACCATTAAAGCCATATTTTACAGGTGCTGAAATCCCACCTAAGAAGAGGGTTGCAACATGCCAGAAATGTATTCGTACCGGAGATATTGAGAATGTGGGGAAAACCGCACGTCACGGAACATTTTTTGAAATGCTGGGCAATTTTTCTTTCGGAGATTATTTTAAAGCAGATGCCATTGCCTGGACCTGGGAGTTTTTAACTGCTGTGGTAGGATTAGAAGCTGACCGCCTGTATCCGTCCGTCTATCTGGATGATGATGAAGCATTCAATATCTGGGAAAAGAACATCGGAATCGCTTCGGAGCGTATTTTCCGTTTTGGTAAAGAGGACAACTTCTGGGAACACGGTGCAGGTCCTTGCGGTCCTTGTTCTGAGGTTTATTATGACCGTGGTGAAGCATATGGCTGCGGCAGCCCGGATTGTACTGTTGGCTGTGAATGTGACCGCTATATTGAAATCTGGAACAATGTATTCACCCAGTTTAACAGTGATGGAAATGGTAATTATGAACCCTTAGAGCATAAGAATATTGACACGGGAATGGGACTTGAGCGGCTGGCAGCAGTTGTTCAGGAGGTACCGTCTATCTTTGATGTAGATACGGTGGCAAATCTTCGTCAGCAGGTCTGTGAAATTCCCGGTAAAACATATGGTACCGATGCAAATGCGGATGTGTCCATTCGTTTGATCACAGACCATATGCGCTCAGCCACATTTATGATTTCTGACGGTATTATGCCGACGAACGAAGGCCGTGGTTATGTATTGCGCCGTTTGATCCGCCGGGCAGCCCGCCATGGCCGGTTGCTTGGTGTCAAAGGACAATTCCTGGCAGACTTAAGTACAACCGTAATTGAAGGCTCCAAAGATGGATATCCGGAGTTAGAAGAGAAAAAGGATTTTATCTTAAAAGTA
>Ga0153928_1000267_pt1 | contig 26565 bp, 23 predicted proteins | sample TSNJ012MetaG_FD_106656 | JGI IMG/M metagenome (GOLD analysis project Ga0153928, IMG submission 106656) | Attine ant fungus gardens microbial communities from New Jersey, USA - TSNJ012 MetaG | ecosystem: Host-associated > Fungi > Mycelium > Unclassified | place: USA: New Jersey, Wharton State... | reverse complement strand
GAAGAAATGCGTCGTTCTGATGCTCTGCTGCCTGATGGCCGTTTCCATGACAGCCTGCAGCAAAAAAAATAATACCAGCACAACGGAACACACCAGTACCCATAACCAATCCTCCAGTAATGCAACGACACACGCCGCTACTACCCATACCGGAAGTGGTGCCAGCTCTACCAGCGAAGGTGCCGTTGGAGGTGTAGCAGGAGACGCAGGCAGCGACTTGGGCGAACTGGCCACTGATGTAGGAACGGACATTTTCGGCACGACCACCCATGATGGCACGACTGCCCATGATGGCACGACCGTTGCCCCAACTACTGCCCGCTAAGCCAGGAAGCCATAGGCGTCACGCTTTGCGTAAATAAAATAAGGATCCAGGCCGCATAAAACTGGTCCGGATCCTTCCTTTTATCCTATTACATCTGCCATATCATAATATCCGGCAGTCTTACCGGCCAAATATTTAGCCGCGGCAATTGCTCCTTTAGCGAAGATCGCCCGGGAATAAGCAGAATGAGAAATCGTAATTACCTCGTCCGTACCGGCAAAGATCACATCGTGCTCTCCTACAATCGTGCCGCCCCGGATCGCAGAAATGCCGATCTCCTGCTTCTCCCTTTTCTTTGATTCCTTTGTCCGATCATACTGATAGACATAAGAATTGTTCATAACTTTATTCATTACATCGGCCAAAGCCAAGGCAGTGCCGCTGGGCGCGTCAACTTTGCGGTTATGGTGCTTCTCTACAATCTCAATGTCAAAGCCGGATTCCGCCAGCAGCGGCGTAATCGTCTCCAGTACCTTAAACAGGGTATTCACCCCCAGAGACATATTCGCCGACTTGAGAATGGCCACCTGCTCGCTGGCTGCTTCCACAGCCCGCAGCTGCTCCCCGGACAAACCGGTGCTGCACAGTACCGCCGGAAGCCTCTTACGGATTAAACTCCGCAGTAAAGCGTCTGTTGCTTTTGCCGAAGCAAAATCAATGACTACGTCCGCCTCTACATCGCACTGTTCCAGCGAGGAAAATACCGGATAATGATTCTGCATTTTTGTATCTAGGTCGATGCCTGCTACAATCTCAATCCCAGGATCTGCTTCTGCCAGATGGGTAATAGTCTGTCCCATGGCTCCGTTACAGCCATGCATTATCGCTCGTATCATTTGATTCTCCTATAATAACCCGAAATCGGTCATTGCCTTCTTCAGTTTCTCCAGATTCTGCGGTTCTATTTCCGTCAGCGGGCGGCGAAGGGGACCTGCTTCCATTCCCAGCAGATTCATGGCGGCCTTAACCGGAATTGGACTAACTTCACAAAACAGTGCACTAATTAATGGCATCATTTTAAGCTGAAGCTTCCTGGCCGTCTCATGATCGCCGTTCAGATAACTCATAACCATGTCATGCGCCGCCTTCGGCGCAATATTTGATAATACAGAGATTACACCGATACCACCCAAAGACAGAAGCGGTACCACCTCATCGTCATTACCGGAATACACATCCAGGCAGCCATCCGCCAGATAAAGCATCTGTGCGGTCTGCGCTAAATTCCCCGAAGCATCCTTAATAGCGACGACATTCTTGTTTTTCTTCGCTATTTCCACAGCAGTGGCCGGAAGAATATTGCATCCGGTACGGCTGGGAACGTTATACATAACAATCGGAATGCCGACTGCCTCAGAGATCATGGAATAATGCTCGATCAGCCCCCTCTGGGTGGCTTTGTTATAGTAGGGCGTTACAACCAGCAGGGCGTCAGCACCGTCCTTCTCCGCATCCTGGGACAGCTCAATCGCTGTCATCGTGCAGTTAGAACCGGTTCCGGCAATAACAGGAACACGTTTGGCCACACGCTTGATGCAGTAACGGATTACTTCTTTATGCTCTTCCATAGTCAGGGTCGCGCTCTCCCCCGTTGTTCCGCAGATAATAATTGCATCGGTCCCATTTTCAATCTGAAAATCAATCAGTTCCCCTAGCTTCTCATAGTTCACTTCATAATTCTCTGTGAAGGGGGTCACAATCGCCACACCGGCTCCTTTAAATAGTGCCATGTCGTTTTCCTCCTAAAGGTATTTCCTTAAACCAAAATTTTATCATCTATTTCGCCCGTTGTCAATCCTTCGGGCCCCTTTTAGAGAATACGAATTCATTTTCTATTCCTCTCCTTCCACAAATTCCAGCTTGCTGACCGAAACCTCGTAGGCAATCCGCTTTTCCATATCTTCTTCTCCGATCTTTTTCGTGTATTCACGGCTTTGTACACGGCCCCATACGCGGATACGGCTGCCCACTTCAAAATTATAGGCATATCTTGCATTTCTTCCCCATGCAATGCAGGGTATGTAATCAGACTTGCCATAGGGACGGTTTACCGCGATTAATAAATCGGCAATTTCTCTTCCCAAAGGTGTCTTACGGTAAATAGGTGTCTTGCACAGATAACCGTCCAGATAGATCTGATTGGTCTTCGTGTAGTCTGCATAGTCGTCCGGGAAGTTAATTTCCCTGGCAAATACAGACAATACCAGGCGGTTCCGGCTGCCCTCATGCCTGTTAAAGGAACGAAACTGTCCTGTCGCTTCAATAATGCCGCCCCGGTAATCCCGGTTCACATCCATCAGGCGTTCTGAAACCATTAATGGTATTTCATCTACCTGGTCGCTCAGACGGTTCACTAAAATGGTGGTCAGATAAAAGCCTTCGCCGAATACCTCGTGGCTAAAGGTGAATTCTGAAGTTATCTCTCCGATCACGCTTACCTTGTTGTTCTCCAATGTTTTTTCTGACATTCGTACTTTCCTCCTGAAATCTTGTAATCTTTCCCTGCCGGAAATTTCTTTTAAAAAAATTTCCGTATTTGGGGGCTAGTACTATATTTATTCGATGCATGTCATTCATATTCACGGATTTGATCGATTAATTTCGACGCCTCATGAAAAACTTGTCGTACTCTGTCACTGCGCCAGGAAAACGCTCTTTTACGGTTTACTTTTTCGCCGCTTTATATTAAAATGGGAATGGTATGTTAAATTGTACCAGGAAGAAAGGAATTTTATGAAAACCGTTGATATTATTGTTCCCTGCTATAATGAGGAAGCCTGTCTGCCGGCCTTTTATGAGGAGACCCAGAAAATTCTGGGACAGATCTCCGGCTATTCATTTACCTATATCCTGGTTAATGACGGCAGCCAGGATGGAACATTGGGCCGTATGAAAGAACTGGCTGCTGCCCATTCTCACGTGCGCTACCTCTCCTTTTCCCGTAACTTCGGGAAAGAGGCCGCCATGTACGCAGGATTAAAATATTCCGTCGGCGACCTAATCATCCTTATGGACGCGGATCTGCAGCATCCTCCTGCCTTGATTCCAGACATGCTCCAGGGAATCGAAGAAGGCCATGACTGCTGTGCGGCCCGCAGAACCGACCGGGACGGTGAAAGTAAGATCCGGAGCTTTTTCTCCCGCACTTTTTACCGGATCAGTAACCGTATGACCGACGTGCGGATGGCACAGGGCGCTGTAGACTTTCGGGTGATGACCCGCCAGGTAGTGGACTCCATTCTCCTGCTGTCGGAAGTAGAACGCTTCTCCAAAGGCATTTTTGCCTGGGTTGGCTTTGATACAAAGTGGTTCCCCTATGAAAACATCGAACGGACCATCGGCACTACCAAATGGAGCTTCTGGGGCTTGTTTAAATACGCATTAAACGGAATCACCGCTTTCTCGATAGCACCTTTGCGGATTGTAACCGGTATGGGTTTCATAATTTCTGTTTTTGCCTTTTTGTATATCCTGATTACAATTGTGAAAACTTTGATTACAGGAATAGATGTTCCTGGTTATACCACCACTTTGTGCGCGGTACTGTTTCTGGGTGGGATTATTGAACTATCCGTAGGGATCCTTGGCGAATACATTTCCCATATTTATATGGAAGCAAAGGATCGCCCGATTTTTATCGTAAAGGAGACAAACCTGGATGAAAAACCTTTGGAATAAATATGTAAACCGGGAAACCATTCTGTACCTGTTCTTTGGAATAGTGACGACCGTTATTAATTATGTCGTTTACTATCTCTGCCGCTGGATTGGAATCGATTATCGGATTGCGAACCTCCTGGCCTGGGTCATGGCGGTTGCCGCAGCCTATCTCACGAACAAGCTTTATGTCTTCGAAAGCCGATCCTTTGCGCCCCAGGTCCTGTTCCGGGAAATTGCCAAATTTACTGCGTCCCGGGTGTTCTCTCTGGCCTGCGAAATGGCTTTTCTGATACTGACGGTAGAAGTCCTGCACGCCAACGATTTAATTATGAAGGTAATTGCTGCTGTTTTCGTGGTAATTCTCAATTATGTTTTTAGCAAATTATTGATTTTTAAGAAGGAGAAATCCCAAGAATGACCCCTGAAATTAAAAAGAAAAGAACTCTCGAAGAAAAGCTCCCGTTAATTCTGGCCTTTGGCCTTCCGATCATTATTATGATCGCTGTCCTCGCCGGCAAAAGCATCTATCCCTTTGGAGATAACAGCTTCCTCCGCACGGATATGTATCACCAATACGCCCCCTTCTTCATGAACTTTATGGAGAAGCTTAAGAACGGAGAGAGCCTGACCTACGCCTGGGGCGTTGGTCTTGGCAGTAACTATACGGCTCTGTATGCCTATTATCTGTCGAGTCCTTTTAACTGGCTGCTGATTCTGTGTCCACAGAGTCTGGTAGTGGAATTTATGACCTACCTGATTGTCCTGAAAATCGGACTCTGCGGCCTGACCATGGCCTACTACCTGAGCAAGCGCTTTAATACCCGCCATATGGGGATTGCCTTCTTCGGCATCTGCTATGCCCTCAGCGGTTATATGGCTGCTTACAGCTGGAACATTATGTGGCTGGACTGCCTGTGGCTGGCTCCCCTGATTCTCCTGGGGCTGGAACGCCTGGTCAAGGAGCACAAGCCCTTCCTGTACTGCATTAGCCTGGGACTTGCCATCTTAACCAACTATTACATTGCGATTATGCTCTGCATTTTCCTGTTGCTTTACTTTATCTGCCTGATCATTATGCTTCCCCGGCAGAAGTTTCATCAATATCTGGTTAAAATCGGACTGTTTGCCTTGTATTCGCTGATTGCCGGCGGACTGGCTGCCGTACTGCTGGTACCGGCAGCACGCGCATTGATGACCACGGCATCCGCAGATACCACATTCCCGACCTCTCTAACCTCCTATTTCTCGCTCTTTGAGATGCTAAGCCGCCATCTGGTGGATGTACAGGTAGAGATCGGATTGGACCACTGGCCTAATATTTACTGTGGAGTCGCCACGCTGCTGTTCCTCCCCATGTATTACCTGAACCAAAGAATTTCTTACAAAGAGAAAATTGTAAAGACCGTACTGATGGTCTTTATGCTCCTTAGCTTTTCCCTGAACATCCCGAATTATATTTGGCATGGCTTCCATTTCCCGAACAGCCTGCCGGCGCGCCAATCCTTCCTCTACACAATTTTGGTGCTGACGATGGGCTTCGAAGGTTTCAAGGGCTTTAAGGGCTTAAGCAAAGGAAAGCTGGTGGCCTGTTTCTGGGGGGCGGCAGCCTTCATTCTGCTGGCTGAGCTGCTGGTCGATACCAAGCACTTTGAATACCACGTATTTTACGCAAGTCTGATTTTTGTGGCACTGTATGCATTAATGCTGTACTTATATAAGACCCGCCGAATGCATGTCACCACAGCAATTATCGCGGTTATGGGAATCCTGGCAGTTGAAATGATGCTGAATACCTTTGTCACCAGCGTTACCGTTACCGGCCGCAGCGAATACTGGAGATATACCCAGGAATACCAGAACCTCTTAGAATCCATTGAGGATCCTAACCTTTTCTACCGGGTCGAAAAGGACACCCGCAAAACCAAGAATGACGCCGCCTGGGTCGGATACCAGTCTGCTTCCATTTTCTCCTCCACAACCCATGCGGGGGTAAGCGACCTCTATAAGAAGCTTGGCCTGGAAGGAAACACCAATGCTTACAGCTATACCGGCGCCACTCCTTTTACCGCTTCGCTGTTCTCCGTCCGCTATACGCTCTTGACGGAACAATTGCCGGACAGCAGCCTATATGTATACCGAAATTCCGAAGAAGGTGCCTACCTGTATGAGAACCTGTATACACTGCCCCTTGGCTTTATGATTCCTTCGGATGCAAACGAACTGTGGAATTTTTCCGGATCGGATCCGGCTGCCGCCCAGAACAGCCTGGTCAACCTCACCACCGACGCTGGAGACATTTTACAGGAATTTCCCGGCACAACTTCGGGCAATACCTTCAGCGGTTCTACCACCGAATATGGCCGGGTCTATGTCTACGTGAAGAATACCAAGGTAGATGACGTAACCGCCACTATCGGAGACGTCTCTAAGACCTTCAGCAACGTAAAGCGCGGATATCTGCTGGATCTGGGTTATTGTGAAGCCGGAACGCAGTTTACACTAAAAGCTGAGGAAGATGAAACGTTGAACGCCAGCGCCTATCTTTTTAATGAAAATGCATTTATTACCGCTTATGAACAGCTGAACCAGCAGCCGCTGGTTCTGAATAATGTGACCGATACACTGACCCGCACATCCCTGTCCGGAACGGTAACCGCGCAGACAGACGGAACTCTCTTCACTTCCATTCCCTATGAGAAGGGCTGGACTGTAACGGTAGACGGCGCGGTAGCAGAGGCCGAAGCCTTCGCCGATACTTTCCTGACCATTCCCTTAACGGCCGGTACCCATACCATTGGGATGAGCTATGCTCCGGAAGGCCTGAAGAACGGCGCGTTGCTCAGTGGAGGCAGTCTGGTTCTCCTGGTAACCCTGATCACCGTCACTTATATCCGGCGCAAGAAAGCCGCCGCCCTTCCGGAGGATTCCCAGGAAGAGAGCACACCGGCTGATTCGGATTCACCGCCTCCCTCGACTCCGGAAGCAGGAGCAGAAGCCGGCAATTGTGATGAGAAACCGGCACCGCCTTCCAGACCCTGGATGCCGCCGGAGGCGCCGGTTCCCATGGAGACACGGCCTGATCTTCTTGAAAAACAACATGCATTGGAAAAAATTCTATCAGAACTGGAAAACAATGGAGGACAGAAATAAATGAAACTTTGGGGCGGACGTTTTACCAAAGAGACCAATCAGCTGGTGCATTCCTTCAATGAATCACTCAGCTTTGACCGACGCTTATACAAGCAGGATATCACCGGCAGCATTGCTCATGTAACCATGCTGTCCAAACAGCGGATCCTGACAGCCGAAGAAAAAGACCGGATCATCGCCGGCCTCACCGCCATCCTTGAGGATCTGGAGGCCGGTACGCTGGAACCGGAAGCCCAATACGAGGACATTCACAGCTTCATCGAAGCCACCCTGATCCAGCGTATCGGAGATGTCGGCAAAAAGCTTCACACCGGCCGCAGCCGCAACGATCAGGTAGCCCTGGACATGAAGCTCTATATCCGCGACGAAATCCCCGAACTCAACCGCCTGCTCCTCGAACTCCTGGAAGTCTTGGAGCAGACCATGAAAGCAAACACCGATACCTATATGCCCGGATTCACTCATCTGCAGAAAGCACAGCCCACGACACTGGCGCATCATCTGGGTGCCTACTACGAGATGTTCTCCAGGGATCTCTCCCGTCTGGCCGACACCCATGTGCGGCTTAACGAATGCCCCCTGGGAGCCGGAGCACTGGCCGGTACTACGTACCCACTGGACCGGGAATATACCGCAGAGCTCCTTGCCTTCGACTGTCCCACTGCCAACAGCATGGACTCCGTATCCGACCGGGATTATCTCATCGAACTTCTAAGCGGCCTCTCCATCATCATGATGCACATGAGCCGCTTCTCCGAAGAGATCATCCTCTGGAACTCCAATGAATACCAGTTCGTGGAGCTGGACGACGCCTACAGCACCGGCAGCAGCATTATGCCGCAGAAGAAAAACCCCGACATCGCAGAACTCGTACGGGGTAAAACAGGCCGGGTATACGGCTCCCTCATGGCACTCCTCACCACCATGAAAGGGCTGCCCCTTGCCTATAACAAAGACATGCAGGAAGACAAAGAAGGCGTCTTCGACGCCCTGGACACCGTCATCGACTGCCTCACCCTCTTCACCGGAATGGTCAAAACCATGCGCTTCTACAAAGACAACATGGAAAAAAGCGCCGCCAGAGGCTTCACGAATGCCACCGACGCCGCCGACTACCTCGTCATGCACGGAGTTCCATTCCGGGATGCCCACGGAATCATCGGCCAGCTGGTACTGACCTGTCTGGAAAAAGAAATCTCCCTGGACGAGCTCCCCCTGGCAGACTACCAGGCCATCAGCCCCGTCTTTCAGGAAGACATCTACGAAGCCATCTCCATGAAGACCTGCGTAGAAAAACGGTTGTCTTATGGCGCGCCTGGTGAGTACCGCGAACGGTTGAAGTAAGCTTCCCTTTATCTTCTTTGTCTTGCATCCGCCCGGGCTTTGGGCCTGAGCCCGGGCTTTCGTTATTAATTAATGATCAAACACTTCGATCCCTTCCTCCGTCACTGCAAAATAGATCTCATCTCCTGCCATGATTCCCGCACGTCCTGCGGTAGCCTCTGTCACTTTCGCCTGCAGGGTCTCTACGTCCTCCGACGGTACCATATAACTCAACCGCACATTCTCTGCGTATTCACTCTCGATAGCGATAAGTCCCATGTTACCTGCAATATACTGGATTTTCCCCACTCCATTATAGTCACAGCGAAAGGAAACCTTCTTCCCCGGTATCTTATCCATAACCGAACAGGCTTCCAGACCAGCCTTGGCTGCCTGCCCATACGCCCGGACAAGACCGCCTGTCCCCAGCAAAGTTCCGCCAAAATAACGGGACACTACCACACAGACATTGTGAATTCCGGTCCCCAGAAGAATATCCAGAATAGGTCTTCCTGCCGTGCCGCTGGGCTCACCGTCATCGCTGCAGCGAGTGATCTCGTGGTTTGCTCCCAATACAAAAGCCGAGCAGTGATGCCGGCAGTCCCAGTACTTCTTGCGTATAGATTCCACGAAAGCTGCTGCTTCCGCTTCGGATTCCACCCGCGTCACGTTCGCGATAAAACGGGATTTTTTCTCGATTATTTCGGCGGTGCCGCCCTGGTATAGAACCTTATATCTTTTCAGCATTTCCGGAAATCCTTTCTCGATGCGATTTTCTGGATTTTAGTATAACACAGCTTTACGTGTTTTTCACTGTATTTTCTATGAACCTGTGCCTGAGAGCGCAAAGCAAACCCTTGTTTAATGGAAGGCTTTCTGTTATAATAGGGTTTTGTAAGGAGGATTTTCAATGGATTTTGGACGAAAAGGACTGCAAAAACAACTCAAGCTTTTACAGTCCAAACAAAAAAGAATACAAACAAAATCTGCTGTAGGATTTTTCAAGCTAACCCTAGTCGCCATCTTGTTCGCCGGAACGGTCAGCGCTTTTACATTATGGGGTGCCGCACAGGGTATCCTGGACGAGTCTCCGAATATGGGGAACATTGACGTTGCCCCTAAGGGATTAGCCTCCACGATATACGATGCGGGCGGCAACGAGATTCAGACCCTGATTGGGACCGGCGCGAACCGGAGTCTGATTACCTATAGTCAGCTTCCCCAGAATATGATCAATGCTATAGTGGCGATTGAAGATGAACGTTTTTGGACGCATGAAGGTGTGGATTTCCGCGGTATGATCCGCGCCGGTTATATTGGCCTGTCCAGCGGCGGTTCTTTCTCCGAAGGCGCCAGCACGATTACACAGCAGCTAATTAAGAACAACGTCTTTGAAGGCGGCTCTGAGAAGACCTTTGGCGCCCGTCTGATCCGTAAACTTCAGGAGCAGGCACTGGCAATGGAGCTGGAGCACGTGATGAGTAAGGAAAAAATTCTGGAGAACTATCTGAACACCATTAACCTGGGGGCTAACTGCCTGGGCGTTCAGAAGGCCGCGGAACGCTATTTTGCCAAGGATATCGGTGATCTGACTCTGTCGGAATGTGCTACCATTGCGGCGATTACCCAGAATCCTTATAAATACAATCCGATAACACATCCCGAAGCGAATGCCAAACGCCGTGAGAAGGTTCTGGCCGATATGGAGGAACAGGAATTGATCTCCGCAGAAGAAAAAGCGGAGGCCCTGGCCGATCCGGTATACGACCGGATTCAGCAGGTTAACAGTCTGCGGGATGATACCCAAACCGTATACAGTTATTTCGTAGACCGTCTGGTGAAAGACGTACTCCGGGATCTGAAAGAAGCCGGCTATACGGATGACCAGGCCAGCTCCATGCTTTACAGCGGCGGCCTTCAGATCTATTCCACCCAGGATCCCAAAATCCAGGCCATCGTGGACGCAGAGCTGGAAAACCCGGACAATTATGCGGGAATTGCGAATAAGTTTTCCTTTACCTACTCCCTGACAGTTAAGCGCGCGGACAACAGCCGCTCTTATTATACGGAGCAGAATATCCGAACCGCAAACAATCTGACCTATCTGGACTTTAACAGTGAAGAAGAAATTTATGAGCTGGTACGGCAGTTTGAAGCCGGGCTTCTGATGGAGGGCGACGAGACTACCGGCGGCGACGAAGAACACGGTCTGGCCGGACAAATCAGCCTCACCCTGCAGCCTCAGGCCTCGGTGGTCGTAATGGATCAGTCCACCGGTCAAGTATTGGCAATTACCGGCGGCCGCGGGGAGAAGACCACCAGTCTGTCTCTAAACCGTGCTACTAACACCAGCCGCCAGCCCGGCTCTACCTTTAAGGTTCTGGCATCCTTTGCTCCGGCCATTGACGCCATGGGCGACACCCTGGCAAGTACCTATTATGACGAGCCCTTCACTCTGGATGTAGATGGCACGTCATGGACACCGAAGAACTGGTATTCCGCTTCGAAATATGCCGGCTATGCCAATATCCGCCAGGGTATTATCTACTCTATGAATATTGTCGCGGTACGCTGCCTGGCGGAGACTGTAAGTCCCGAACTGGCTTTCCAGTATGCGGAGAACTTCGGCTTTAACACGCTGATTGCCAAGGATGCCGCCACCGAAGTTACCGGGCAGCATGATGTCCGTGCCACACTGGCGCTGGGCGGCCTCACACAGGGTGTTACAAATATGCAGCTAACAGCAGCCTATGCTGCCATTGCCAATGAAGGCATGTATAATGAACCGGTGCTGTATACCAAGATTCTTGATAATGACGGCCGTGTACTGATTGATAACACGCCGGAATCCCACCAGGTCATTAAAGATACCACCGCGTTCCTGCTGACGGATGCCATGCAGGATTCTCTGGAAGATCTGAGATTGAATGGGCTGTTCAGCTCCAGCAGTTCGGATGCCAAACCGAAAGAGATGCCGGCTGCCGGCAAGAGCGGAACCACCTCCAGCTACAACGACCTTTGGTTCGTTGGCTATACGCCCTATTACACCATGGGTATCTGGAGCGGCTTTGATGATAATAACAAGTTCTCCCAGGACGATGACCGAAGCTTTCATAAGGCTATCTGGAAAAAGGTAATGGATGAGATTAATGCCGATAAGCTGTGGATGGACTTTCATATGCCGTCAAACATTGTACAATGCGAAATCTGTACGAAATCCGGCCAGCTAGCCACTAGCGCCTGCAAAGCCGACGTGCGCTCATCCATCGTCTCCTCTGAGTACTTTGTATCCGGCACGGAGCCGGTTACGGATTGTTCGCTCCATTATTCCTACTCCGTCTGCAGTCAAAGCGGTATGAAGCCCGGACCTTATTGTCAGAAGACGTCCTGGCGTGCACTGATTAAACTGCCGGAGGAAACCACCGGTCATACGCAGGATAATGACTATGCCTATTCAAGCAAACAGACCTGCACTGTCTGCGAGCCGGCCACAATACCTTCTGAAGACGAAACAGCGGATGGCATCGATGCAACAGCCGGCGGAACCGGCGGCGGGGCAAGCGGCAGAACGGGCGGCAGTCCGTCTGCTAACACTTCTCCCTGATAACACAAGATTAATGCAAGAAGGACACCGGAACTCCGGTGTCCTTCACGGCATCCATAAGCAGCCTGATTCAACACTGCCATCCTACAAACGCCTGAATTTATATTAAAAGTAAGGTTTCCGATTTGAAGCCTTACTTGAAATATCTACTTCTTCATCTTCGGCCCGAATATCAGAGAGCCCAGATATCCGAACACCAGAGCGGCCGATATTCCTACGGCACCGGCCGTCAGTCCTCCTTTAAAAATCCCCAGGAGACCTTCGTTGTCCACCGCTTCTTTGACCCCTTTCCAGAGTGTATTCCCGAAACCCAGCAATGGAACACCGGCTCCGGCTCCGGCCCATTCCAAAAAGGGCTGGTAAATACCGATCGCACCAAGCAGTGCTCCGGTTACTACCAGGAGTACCATGATCCGCCCCGGCATGAGTTTGGTTTTATCCATTAAAAGCTGCACCAGCGCACAGATTGCGCCGCCAATCAGAAATGCTTTTACATAATCCATTTTCTACACCCTTTCTATTACAATTCCATGAGCGATTCCCGGAATGTTCTGTCCTTCATTATAGCTAACCTGCGAAGTCAGTGCTCCCGTCGGTGCAAACAGTACTCTGCGCCAGTTACCGGACTCGATCTGCTGTAAAATATGCGCGCAGAGTGTTACTGCCGAGCAGCCGCAGCCACTGCCGCCTGCATGAGTGTCCTGTTTTTCCGGATCAAAAATCTCGATGCCGCAGTCCATATGCTGGCCTTCCAGATTCACACCCTCCTCCTTCAGCAGTGTGAGCAGCGCCTGCTGTCCTACTGTTCCCAAATCGCCTGTAATAATTTTATCGTAGTGCTCCGGCGTCACATTGAAATCAATCATGTTCTGCATAATCAGATCCGCCGCAGCCGGTGCCATGGCAGCACCCATGTTCATTGAGTCGCGTACTCCCAGATCCACAATTTTTCCGGTGGTAATGCCGGTAATTCTGGATTGTCCTCCTTCTTTTCCCAGCACCACAGCTCCACAACCGGTGACCGTCCAGGTAGCTGAATAGGGACGTTGATTTCCGTAAGCCAGGGGAAAACGGAATTGCTTCTCGGCAGAGGCAAAGTGGCTGGAGGCCAGGGCTTCCACATAATCTGCATATCCTGCATTCACCGCCATTGATGCCAGGCTAAGTGCCTCTCCCATAGTAGAACAGGCGCCAAAGAGGCCAAACAGGGGGATTTCCAGTTTCATTAACCCAAAAGAGGTTGCAATCAACTGCCCCAGCAGATCACCGGCAAAAAGGTAGCGAATCTGTTCCTTCTGCAGTGCCGCCTTTTGGATCGCCAGTTCCGCTGCCTGTCCTTGGATACTGCTTTCGGCCGCTTCCCAATTATCCTGTCCGAACATGGGATCCTGACTGACCACATCAAACTGCTGCCCCAGCGGGCCTTGTCCTTCCTTTTCTCCTACCACGGAAGCAGCACCCAGGATATGAGGCGGATTCTCAAATTTGATACTGGCTTTTCCTTGCATCATAAACGTATTCTTCCTTTCTCGTTATCGTGATTTTAGTATGACCACAAATTTTGAAATTATCAGGTTGTATTTTCTTTTTGACATTTGACGAATAATTTGTTACACTCTGTTAGGATATCTTTCACATTTTTTCAAGCAATATCCAGGAGGACTGCACATGGAGAAACCTTGTCTGGTAATCATGGCTGCCGGCATGGGCAGCCGCTACGGCGGACTGAAGCAAATTGATCCGGTGGATCCGGAAGGCCATATCGTCATGGACTTTTCCATATACGACGCCGGGGAAGCTGGATTTGAAAAAGTCGTTTTTATTATAAAGAAGGAATTAGAAGATGCCTTCCGGACGGCCATCGGATTCCGGGTGGAACAGAAAATGGAAGTTTCTTATGTATACCAGGAACCGACCGATCTGCCAGGCAGCTTTAAAGTTCCGGAGGAGCGGACGAAGCCCTGGGGCACCGCGCATGCGCTATTGGCGGCCCGTCATATAATCCGGGGACCTTTTACCGCCATTAACGCGGACGATTATTATGGAAAGCAGGCATTCCGGGATATGTTCCGCTTCCTGACGGAAAATGAAGATGACCGGCAATACAGCTATGCGATGTCCGGTTATGCATTAATCAATACCCTTACGGAGAACGGTTCCGTATCCCGGGGCATTTGCCGTACGGATGCAAACGGATATCTGCAGGATATTACCGAGCGCACGCGGATTGAGAAAAAGGATGGCCATCCGTCCTATTCGCCGGATGACGGCCGCACCTGGATACAGGTCCCCGACGAAACACCGGTATCCATGAATATGTGGGGTTTTGGAAAGAGCTTTTTACATGAAGCCGGGATGCGATTTACGGCATTTCTACGGCAGAACTTACCATCAAATCCAATGAAATGTGAATATTATATTCCCACGGTTGTGGATGAACTGTTAAAGGAAGGTAAGGCCACTGTAAAGGTGATGAAGACCAATGACAAATGGTACGGCATCACATACAAAGAAGACAAACCTGCGGTGCAGGCTGCTATCGCCCGGATGAAAGCAGGCGGCCTGTATCCAGGTGAATTTTAAGAGAGGTATTTAATTATGATTCAAGCCAGTAATGTGACCCTGCGCTTTGGCAAAAAAGCGCTGTTCGAAGATGTGAATGTAAAATTTGTACCAGGCCATTGCTATGGTCTAATCGGTGCAAACGGAGCCGGAAAATCCACCTTCCTGCGGATTTTGACCGGCGAGCTGGAACCTACCAAGGGTGACGTGATCCTCTCTCCCGGTGAGCGTCTCTCCTTCCTGAAGCAGGATCATTTCCAGTATGATGAGCAATCTGTGCTGGAGGTAGTCATGCTGGGAAATGCAAGACTCTTTGAGATCATGAAAGAGAAGGATGCCCTGTATGCGAAGGAGGACTTCTCCGATGAAGACGGCATCCGCGCCAGTGAACTGGAAGCCGAATTTGCGAACATGAATGGCTGGGAAGCCGAGTCAGAAGCTGCCACTTTGTTAAATGGCCTGGGAATTGAGCCGGATCTGCATGATAAGCTTATGAAGGAACTTGGCGGCGGCGAAAAGGTAAAGGTTCTGCTTGCACAGGCGTTATTCGGCAATCCGGATATCCTGCTGCTCGACGAGCCTACGAACCATCTGGATCTGGCGGCGATTGCATGGCTGGAAGAATTTCTGATTAATTTTGAGAACACGGTCATCGTGGTCTCTCATGACCGCTATTTCCTAAATAAGGTCTGCACCCAGATCGCCGATATCGATTACGGTAAAATTCAGCTGTACGCCGGTAACTATGATTTCTGGTACGAATCCAGCCAGCTGATGATCCGTCAGATGAAGGAAGCCAATAAAAAGAAGGAAGAAAAAATCAAGGAGCTGCAGGAATTTATCCAGCGGTTCTCTGCCAATGCTTCCAAATCCAAGCAGGCAACCTCCCGTAAACGTGCGCTGGAGAAAATCGAACTGGATGAGATTCGCCCCTCCAGCCGTAAATATCCCTATATTGATTTCCGCCCTGAACGTTCCATCGGTAACGAGGTTCTGGAAGTAAAGAACATTTCTAAGACCATTGACGGCGTTAAGGTCCTGGATGATATCTCCTTTATCCTGGGCCACGAAGACAAGGTGGCGCTGGTCGGTTCCGACGAACTGTCCAAGACCACATTATTCCAGATTCTGATGGGTGAAATCGAACCGGATGAAGGAAACTATAAGTGGGGCGTAACCACCAGCCAGGCTTATTTCCCCAAAGACAGTTCGAAGGAATTCTCGCAGGATTATACCATCGTAGACTGGCTGGCCGGCTATTCTGCGATAAAGGATGTGACCTATGTACGCGGTTTCCTGGGGCGTATGCTCTTTGCCGGTGACGACGGACTGAAGAGAATCAACATTCTCTCCGGAGGTGAGCGGGTGCGCTGCATGCTGTCGAAGATGATGATTTCCGGTGCGAATGTACTGCTTTTTGACGAGCCTACAAACCATTTGGATATGGAATCCATCACCGCTTTGAATAATGGAATGATTAAGTTCCCCGGCGTGATGCTCTTCTCTTCCAGAGACCATCAGATTGTGCAGACTACTGCAAACCGCATTATGGAGCTGGTGAACGGTAAGCTGATCGATAAGATCACCACCTACGATGAATATCTGGCCAGCGATGAAATGGCCATGAAGCGTCAGGTTTACACAGCACAAATCGACGAGGATATGGATTAAAGGACAAAAAAAGCAACAGCAGACCCTGCCGGGGTTCTGCTGTTGCTTTTTTAACTCTATTCTACAGGAAATCTCGAATCCGTTTGCTTCGAACCGGATTTCTCAGTTTACGCAGCGCTTTCGCTTCAATCTGGCGAATTCTCTCACGGGTTACGTTAAATTCCTTCCCTACTTCTTCCAAAGTGCGGGGATGTCCATCCTCCAGCCCGAAGCGCAGAATTACGACTTGTTTCTCCCGATCCTTAAGATCATCCAGCAGGATATCAATATGCTCCCGGAGCATGACCGATTCTACATTGCCTTCTGGTGTAACGGCATTGCTGTCCGCCACAAAATCGCCCAGATTCGAATCGTCTTCCTCACCAATAGGGGTCTCCAGGGATGCTGGTTCTCTGGCGATCTGCATAATCTCCATTACCTTCTCCTCCGACATCTCAAGAGCAGCTGCCAGTTCGTTTACAGAAGGTTCGTAGCCCAGTTCCAATGTGAGTTTTCTCTGCATCTTCGACATTTTATTGATGGTCTCTACCATATGTACAGGAACTCGAATTGTCCGGGCCTGATCTGCCAATGCTCTTGTAACGGATTGGCGAATCCACCATGTTGCGTAAGTGCTTAACTTGTAACCCTTAGTATAATCAAACTTCTCTACTCCTTTGATTAAGCCAAGGTTGCCCTCCTGGACAAGATCCAGGAAACTCATGCCACGGCCGGTGTAACGTTTCGCAATGCTCACTACCAGACGAAGATTCGCTTCAATTAATCGCTCCTTGGCGAGGGCATCGCCCTCTGCCTTCCGTTGAGCCAGTCCTAGTTCTTCTTCTGCCGTTAGCAAGGGAACCGTTCCGATTTCCTTCAGGTACATCCGGACAGGATCTTCGGTCCCGATGCCATCCAATAGATCAATGGCATCCAGGTCAATCTCTTCTTCCTCCTCTTCGTCCAGAACAAAATCAACCTCTTCCTCCAGCACCATCGATTCTACCGGAGTAAGTTCATCGGTCATCACACGCAGCACATCGATGTTTTTCCCTTCCAAATAGGTGTAAACATCTTCCAACTGCTCCGGAGCCAAGGTCATCCCCGCCAGGACTTCATTAATATCATTCATGTCCAGACTGTTACTCTTGCTCTTTCCCAGATCCACCAATTTGTTCAGTACTTCGACAAAGTTATCTTTTTCCACTGTACGCTTCCTTTCCATAGCCGCATACAATTAATGGCCCACAGGGCAGAACGTCCTGTGGCTGTAGGCAGACTTTGCCCACAGGTATGCTATGACACTTTATTATACAAGAAAAAGAGAAAAATGTAAACACAAAAAAACATTTTTCTTCCTCATCTTTGCATACTTTAATCGTTTTTGACGATCGTAATCGCTTTGTGCAGATTTTTCACGGTTACTTCTTCCAAACTTCCCGCAAATTCGCCATCCCGGACCCAGTTAATCTGTTCCGCGGAAGTAAAACGGATTTCCTTCGCCTTAAAGTGTATCACCGCCTCTGTCTTGCCGCTGCGGCTGATCAGTGCTCCCATCAGCTCGGTCCAGCCCACCATATTCTCCGGCTGGCGTACCAGTGTCACTTCAAACTCTCCTTCATCCAGCAGGATATCCTCTCCCCAGAATCCCTTAAAGCCCGCCACGCTGTAAGAATTTGTCACAACTCCCAGAAGAAGGTCTTCCTCTATTATACCTCCATTCCATTCTACCTTTACCCTATGAGGCTTCAAGTCCATCAGACTTTTGACCCCTTCCAGAAGATATGCCGGATGCCCCAGCACCTTCTTCATTTCCTGCGGCGTCGCATAGGACACCTCCGTGAAAGCACCAAAGCCGCAAACATAGGAGAAATACTCTCCATTTATGGTTCCGATGTCGATCGGAAACAGATCCCCTGTTAGAGCTACCTGGGCTGCCTTCATCGGATTTAGAGGAAGGGCGAGACTTTTAGCAAAATCGTTCGTGGTACCGGCAGGAATATAGCCCAGCGTCGGACGGCGCTCCGGAGCGAGCTTCATCAGGCCATTGATCACCTCATTCAGCGTTCCGTCTCCACCGCTGCAAATGATCCGGTCATACCCGGCTCCCCGCTTCCCCACCACATAAGCCGCCTCTCCAATTCCCTGCGTCACATGCACTTCCGGGCGGTAACCGGCCTTTACGAACAAATCCAGAATATTGGCTACGTGTCCCTTGATTTTCGACTTACCTGCATGAAGATTATAAATAAACAACAGCTTTTTCATCCTTCACCTCTTATCGTAAATAGGCAGCATAGGCCTGATAGGCTGTGGGGAGGGGGTACACGGTCTGCAAGGCGTCTCTGGAAACATAAATCCAATCTCCTGCCAACTCTTCCTGCATCCGAATCCGATATCCTGTCATGTGCCACTCTATATGTGAAAAAATATGCTTGGCTTTCGTTAAAAATTCCAGTTCTGCCGCTTCGGCATGCCGCTGCTCCAGCCAGCGCTCCACTTCTTCCCTGCTCCAATGCCCTTCTTCTGCCGGAAGCTCATACAGCCCCGCCAGGAGTCCCTTATCCGGACGTTTGCGAATGGCCACGCGCTCTCCGGCTTCCAGCAGGAAGATGGTTCGCGCTTCTATTCTACGCGGCTTTTTCACCGATTTGACCGGGTACTGCCCCGCAGTTCCATTCCGACCTGTCAGGCAATGGGCGCGTAAGGGGCATATCCCGCAACGCGGCGCGCCTCCGGGCATACAGATTGTTTCGCCAAGCTCCATGATTCCCTCGTTAAAAGCACCTGGAGCATTCTTCGGCATAATCTGCCACAACAGCTTCTCTGTGTCCGTTTTCACGGAGGGTTTCGCAATATCCTCTCCGTCCTCGCACAACCGGGAAATCACCCGCAGTACGTTACCGTCTACCGCCGGCGCCGGCAGTCGAAAGGCAATGGACGCAATGGCTCCGGCTGTATAGCTTCCGATTCCTGGTAATGCTTTCAGCGCTTCGTAGCTCTGCGGCAGCTCACCAGCGTATTGTTCTACACAGAACACCGCTGCCCTCTGCAAATTTCGGGCTCGGCTGTAATAGCCTAGTCCTTCCCACAGCTTTAACACGGTCTCTTCCTCTGCCGCTGCCAATGCCGAAATAGCCGGCAGAGTCCTCATGAAGCGTTCATAATAAGGCTTAACGACTTCAATCCGGGTCTGCTGCAGCATGATTTCGGATATCCAGACACCATAGGGTGTTGGATTCACTCTCCAAGGCAGCGGCCTCGCATTTCCCTGGTACCATTTTATAAGCGGCTCACATATCTGGATAATCCGCTCTCGCTTTTTGGTTGCTGCTTCCTCACTTTTCTTCATAATCCTTATGTTCTCCAATTTGTAGCTAATTATATCATACACCTACAGCAGTGTCCATAGGTTTCCCTGTGTACTTCGAATCTTAACTGCTTTTTTCGGCGTATTTTCGGTCCTTTTCTAATATAATAATGTGGGGGCAAAAGGTGTTTTGGTATCATATATTTTAATGAGTATTTTTTCGAAAACTGGCTATCCTAACGGTGTTGAACACAGAAACATCGGCTCATAAGGAAGAAACACACAGCAGAAAGGGACATTATGGAATCCATTTGGGAACGTGAGGTGGACTTTCCGGCACGGAGGGTCTTAATCGGAGATATTAAAACACAGGCAGCCATAATTGGCGGCGGACTCTGCGGCGTCCTGACCACCTTTTTCTTAAACCGCATGGGTATTTCTACCGTCTTATTGGAAGCCAAGACCATCGGAAGCGGGCAGACCGGACATACTACAGCCAAAGTAACGAGTCAGCACAATGTGATTTATTCGCGGATTGCCCGGGAGTGGGGTTTTGAAAAAGCAAAGCAATACGCAGACGCTAACCAGTGGGCTATCCAGGAATTCCGGCAATTGATCCAAGATCGAAATATCGACTGCGATTGGCGGGATCAGATTGCCTGCCTGTATACCTTCCGGAACCGGGCCACGCTGGAGCAGGAAGCAAAGGCTGCATCCCGCTTAGGAATTAAGTCCTGGGTGGACATCCGTAATCCGCGCACAGGTAAGCCAGACGGCTTCTATCCCACGGTTCTGCGTTTTGAGAATCAGGGATCGTTTCAACCCTTAAGCTTCCTTAAAAATATCTCCGCAGATCTGGAGATTTATGAGAATACCAGAGCCGTCAAGGTAGAAGGCCGGCGTATTATCACTCCTCATGGCAGCGTTACGGCAGACCATATTGTGTTTGCCACACACTTTCCCTTTATGAACCGGCCCGGCTATTATTTCATGCGGATGCACCAGGAGCGCTCCTATGTATTAGCATTAAAAAACACCTCTCTCTTGAATACCATGTATCTGGGAATTGATCCGGAGGGCATTTCTTTACGTTCCTACAAGGATATGGTCCTGCTGGGAGGCAGCGGCCACCGAACCGGTGAAGCCACCGGCATACGCCATTATGAATACTTAAAAAAGCGAGCGAAAGAAATTTGGCCTCACTGCCAGATTTCCGCGCTTTGGTCCGCCCAGGACTGTATGACGCTGGATGGGATTCCCTATATCGGAACCTTTGCCCACTCAAAATCCAACTGGCATGTCGCCACCGGCTTCGGAAAATGGGGGATGACCTCCTCTATGGTAGCCGCACGGATTCTGTCGGCTCAGATCGCAGGAATTTCCACCCCCTGGGCTCCGGTCTTTAGCCCGGAAAGAGCACTCACTTCCTCTGCAAAGAAAGCATTCGCCTCCGAAGGTATCCATGCCATATCCGGCCTGACCCGGGGTTTCTTCGGCGGAATCCGCTGCCAGCATTTAGGCTGTCGGCTGAAATGGAACCGAGATGAGCACAGTTGGGAATGTCCCTGTCATGGCTCCCGGTTCGATATGCATGGCAAGCTTCTGGATAATCCGGCACAGGAGGATTTATCAAATGGCTAGAAGAAAAGGTTCCTTTGAGGGGTGGTATTTAAAACATCAAAAGGAGGGACGCTGCATCTGCCTGATCCCAGCAGTCCATGTGGACTCCTATGGGTGGGTAACCGCCTCGATTCAGGTCATTACCGAGAATCGCTCTTCACTTTTTACCTTTCCCGAGGAAGCCTTTCAGATGCGTTCGAATGACCCATGTGTAAAGATCGGCAGGAATCTGTTCTGCCGTCACGGCATATCCGTAGCTTTAGCAAATGATGAAATATCCGTACTGGGAAAGCTTTTTTATGGTCCGCTGATTACACCGAAAAAAGACATCATGGGGCCCTTTCGGCTTCTTCCAAAGATGCAGTGCAGCCATGGCGTAGTCAGTCTGGGCCATGAACTGCGGGGCACACTCCGGATCAATGGAGAGTCTGTCTGCTTCGACGGAGGCACCGGATACGTAGAAACGGACCGGGGACGGTCTTTTCCCCCCACTTACCTATGGACTCAATGTAACCTGACCCACTGGCCGGTAAGCTGTGTGATGACGGCGATTGCAGAAATCCCCTATATGGGCCTCAATTTTCTCGGCTGCATCTGCAGTGTCTACTACAAAGGACGGGAATATCGGCTGGCCACCTATAATGGAGTGCGGATTCTAGCTTACAGTGAGGGGGAAGTCCATCTGCGTCAGGGCAAACTAGATCTGCATATCTGGCGCCTCGACGGACGCGCCCATCCGCTGCTGGCACCAAAGCATGGCAGTATGAGGCGTTTTATCCATGAAAGCCCTGCCTGTAAAGTGAGATATCGCTTTATGATCGGAGAAAGGGTGTTATTTGACCATATTTCTACCCACGCAAGTTTTGAATACAGCAACGAAAAGGAGAACAGAATGAAGGAAAAAAATGGGATGAATCAGGAAGAATCCAGTGATAACAAATACAACATTAGCAGCGAAACGTTACAGGCGGCCAGTATGATGGATTGCACAGGATTGATTCCGTCCGAGCCACAGTCGGAGGAGGAGTTAGAAGCTTACAAAGATATTATAGAGTTCATGCCGGGAGATAAGTCCGTACACTAGTGTACGGATTTATCTCCCGGCAGAAGGGAATAGACGCAAGCAGCAGCTAATTAAAACTTTTAGTCGTTGAACTTGATTTTCATATATTCTTGAATGATATTCGCGCATTTTTGGAAACCAAGTCCGCCGCTATCAAGGCAGAGCTCATAATTGCGGGCGTTGTCCCAGTTTTGTCCGGTGTAGTATTTGTAGTAGTCGCTGCGGCTTCTATCGGTTTTTTCGATGAGTTTTTCAGCTTCCTTGGGAGACATGCCGTACATATCGACCACGTTCTGGATGCAGGCTTCCCGGGGTGCGTAGATGAAGACCCGCACTACGTTGGATCTTTCGCGCAGGATGTAGTCGGCACATCGTCCTACGATTATGCAGGATTCTTTCTCTGCCAGTTCTTTGATAATTTTGGCCTGGTAGTTAAAGAGGTTATCGTCCGAGACGAACTCGCCGCTGTCGGGGGCAAGGGGTTCTTCTCGGTACTCGCCTTTTTTACGAAAGAGGCCGCCCCTGGCCCGTTCGTCTGCCAGGCCGAAGAGACTTTCGTTGATTCCGCTTTCTTCGCTGGCCATCCGAATCAGATCACGGTCATAATATGCAATTCCCAGTTCCTTTGCGAGCATTTTTCCGATTGTTTTACCGCCGCTGCCATATCCTCTTGCAATTGTAATAACATAATTTGACATAGACATCCCTCCGGTTTATTCCCCTAAATAGGCTTTTTTAATGGAATCGTCGTCCATGAGCTGGGCCGCCGGACCGGATAGTACGATATTGCCGGTTTCCAGGACGTAGGCCCGGTCCGCGATGGACAGCGCCTTTTTAGCGTTCTGTTCTACCAGTAATACGGTGGTGCCGCTTTCGCTGATGGACTTAATAATATCAAAGATCTCGCTGACCAGAATAGGGGACAGACCCATAGATGGTTCATCCATCAGGATGATTTTGGGATGAGACATGAGCGCGCGGCCCATGGCCAGCATCTGCTGTTCTCCACCGCTCAGGGTTCCGGATACTTGGTTCTTTCGTTCCTGGAGCCTGGGGAAGCGTTTATATACCATTTCGAGTGTTTCACTTATTTCTGCTTTATCATTTCTGGTATAGGCACCGAGGTAGAGATTTTCTAATACGGTGAGTTGGCTGAATACGCGCCGTCCTTCGGGAACATGTGCCATTCCCATGGAGACAATTTTGTGAGGAGCTGTCTTGGTCAGCTCTTGCCCTTCAAATTGGATGGTCCCCGCTTTAGCCGGCACCAGGCCGGTAATGGTGTGCAGGATGGTGGTTTTACCGGCACCGTTAGCTCCGATCAGTGCAATTACCTCGCCTGCATTTACTTCAAAGGAAATTCCTTTTATGGCGCGGATCATGCCATAGCTGACTTCCAGATTTTCAATCGACAGCATCGCCATAACATGCTCCTCCTAATCTCCCAGATAAGCCGTGATGACTTCTGGGTTGTTTAATGCGTCTCCGGTATTGCCCTGCACCAGCACGGAACCAAAGTTCAGCACTGTCAGCTCTTCGCAAATTCCGGATACTAGCTTCATATCATGCTCAATCAAAAGAATTGTCATATCAAAATGCCCCCGCACGAACTGGATGGTCTCCATCAGCTCTGCTGTTTCGTTAGGGTTCATACCGGCTGCAGGTTCATCTAACAGTAGCAGCTTCGGATGGGTAGCCATGGCACGCACAATCTCCAGCTTTCGCTGTTTCCCGTAGGGCAGATTAGAGGCAAGGGTGTCTTTCTCCTGATCCAAATCGAATACTTTGAGTAATTCTACCGCACGCTTATCCATTGCCTGTTCCTGACGGCGGTAACGGGGAAGGCGCAGAATGCCCTCGAATACGGAGTAACTATTTTGGTTATGAAGGCCCGCCTTTACGTTATCCTGTACGGTCAGGTTATTGAATAACCGGATGTTCTGGAAGGTTCTGGCGATCCCGTTCTGGTTAATTTCCACGGGAGATTTACCGGTAAGGTTCACACCATCCAGTTCTACCTTACCTTTATCCGGCTGATATACACCGGTGAGCAGGTTGAAGACCGTGGTCTTACCGGCTCCGTTTGGACCAATCAGGCCATAGAGCTGGCCTTTCTCAATGTTTAAACAGAAATCATCCACTGCCCGCAGGCCGCCAAAGGAGATCCCGATATTGGTAACTTCTAGATAGGACATCACGCAGCCTCCTTTGCTTTTCTGTGGAAGAGCTTCCGGCCAAGGCCCGCCTTAAACTGGATGAACTTCGCATTATTGTTTAACAGCATCATCACGATTAAGACGATGGCATAGATCAGCATACGGTAATTTTGGAAGCCGCGGAGGAGCTCCGGCAGGGCGTATAGGATCACCGCCGCGATTACAGAGCCGCGGATATTTCCGATTCCTCCCAGGACCACAAAGACCAGAATCAGGATAGACATATTGTAATCAAACTTTACCGGGGTAATGGTACTAAAATGGGCATAAAGTACGCCTGCCAGACCAGCGAAAAAGGAGGAAGTTACAAATACAATCAGCTTATGCCTCGTAATACTGATTCCTGTCGCCTCTGCCGCAATCCGGTTATCGCGGATCGCCATAATGGCACGACCGGACCGGGAATCCACCAGGTTCATAATGACGAAGAGGGTAATCATGACCATCAGCACCGCAATCCACAGGGTCGTATCCTTGGGAATGCCGCTGACTGCCATGGGGCCGTTTAAGATCTCTTCTTTCGTAGCCAAATCGATGCTTGCCGGATTCACGGTATTTACGAAGGAGAAATGAAGACCGTTCTTATCGGATACAATATAAATATTCTGAACCACTTTGCGGATAATTTCTCCGAAGGCCAGTGTTACGATCGCCAGATAGTCGCCCCGTAGACGCAGGATCGGCACACCGATCAGAATTCCCATCAACGCCGCACAAAGGCCGCCGATCAGCATCGCCAGCGGAAAGCGAATCCACACCTGGGAAATCGCATCCTTGGTCAGCAGGGAGAAGATACCGCCCACGTAGGCGCCCACGCACATAAAGCCGGCATGCCCCAAGCTTAACTCTCCCAGAATGCCTACGGTGAGATTCAGGGAAACTGCCATAATAATATAATAACACATTGGAACTAAAAGCCCGGTGAACAGGCTTCCCACGGACCCGGTCTGCACCAGGATGCCCGCAATTCCAAAAAAGATGAGTACCATCAGATATGTGATTGTCTTATTCTTCGTGGCCGGTCGGACCGAACCAAATAATTTCATTGGATTCATCGCCTTCACCTATACCTTCTCTTGGATTTTCTTGCCCAGAATACCGGTGGGCTTAACCAACAGCACCAGAATTAATACGGCAAACACAATTACGTCAGACAGTTGGGAAGAAATATATGCCTTGCTCAGGTTCTCAATAATTCCTAACAGAATGCCGCCGATCATGGCTCCGGGAATACTGCCGATGCCGCCAAATACGGCCGCGATAAATGCCTTAATACCAGGCATTTGCCCTGTGTAGGCGCTGATCTGAGGATAGAGGGAACAAAGTAATACTCCGGCCACAGCCGCAAGCGCGGAGCCTATTGCAAAGGTCAGTGTGATGGTTCCATTTACGTTAATGCCCATGAGCTGTGCAGCCCCCCGGTCCTCCGACACGGCCAGCATAGCGCGTCCGGGCTTAGATTTATTAATGAATAGGGTCAGCACAATCATAATTACGGTGGTTACGATGATGGTAACCATCGTCTCTCCGGAAATAGACAGCTGACTGTTCACCTGCCAGGCCGGCAGTGTTACAACAGACTGGAAGTTTCGGGCGCTGGAACCAAAGATCAGAAGAGCCAGATTTTGCAGCAGATAGCTGACACCGATGGCGGTAATCAGTACGGATAGCGGAGACGCCCCCCGCAGAGGCTTATAGGCAACCCTCTCTATGACTATGCCCAGAATCATGCAGATCAGAATGCCAATCAAAATAGACGCCCATACCGGTAGCTGAAAGGTCATCATCGCTGTGAAGACCGCAAAGGCCCCCACCATGATCACATCACCATGGGCAAAATTCAACATTTTGGCAATGCCGTATACCATGGTATAGCCCAGCGCAATCAGCGCATAAATACTCCCCAGGCTGATCCCGCTTACTAAATAGGATATAAAACTCATAGTGTCCTCTCCCTCATTAACTAAAATCATAGTAATTTTATAATTATAGCATAAACTGTCCTATTTTTCAATAATTTGTGGCATTCGAGAAAAAGTAAAAAGGACTACGGTTAGTTCCCGCAGTCCTTTTTACTTTTTC
>Ga0153928_1000265_pt1 | contig 26649 bp, 23 predicted proteins | sample TSNJ012MetaG_FD_106656 | JGI IMG/M metagenome (GOLD analysis project Ga0153928, IMG submission 106656) | Attine ant fungus gardens microbial communities from New Jersey, USA - TSNJ012 MetaG | ecosystem: Host-associated > Fungi > Mycelium > Unclassified | place: USA: New Jersey, Wharton State... | reverse complement strand
AGGAACATGAGGAATATGAAACCTATTAACCAGTAGCAGCTGCGCAGCTATATTCAGTCCGCTTCAACCGAACTCTTCAGACCGCTATCGCGAAAAGGGCGTTCCGTTGAAGCGAACTATGCACCAACACCACCAGTGAAAGATACTCCACCAATTACACACGCCGCAATCGCATCTAACTCATAATTTGCCCCGGTTGTCGCAGTATTAGAACCGATCCGGGCAGCTTCTATAAAAGCTGCAATACCATAAAGCATCCCTGCTATCATAAAGACGGCAATCGTTGTCCCAAAAACACTGACACCGGATACTTCTGCAGCTTCCGGATTTGCTCCTACTGCGTACATATTCTTGCCCAAAGAAGTCTTATTCCAGATTATCCATACAATGATTGCAATAATAATAAAATACAAAACATAATAGGGAATGCTTATATCGCCTATACTAATAATATTCCCTTTAACCAATGTCGAGTATCTTTCATCTAAGCCAGTGATATTTTTACCGCCATTCGTTCCAAACTGCACATAAATAAGGGTAAGGCCATATAGAATAAGCTGCGTAGCCAGTGTCACGATAAACGGATGAATCTTAAACTTAGTTGTGCAAAACCCATTGATGAAACCACACACAGCGCCAATGGCCAAAAGGAGCAGAAGGACTAGCAACGGATGGAGTGGATCCAGGCCGGGGAACATTTTTGCTGTAAAAGTGATACTTTGTTCCAGCGAAGCCGCTACGCAAGCCATTAGTCCCAACATACGGCCAGCTGACAGGTCCGTTCCGGCCAAAACGATAATTCCACCCATACCCAACGCCATAATGCCGTAGGCTGAAGTTCGTTTCAAGATATCCATCAAAGAAGAAATGGAAACAAAGGATGGAAATCGTATTGCGATATAGACGATGAACACGAGAATTAAAAGATATATCGCCCAGCCAATCAATAATCTCTTCCACCATTTCATTTTTTCACGCAGATTATATGACCTGTATTCAGCAATACTATGATTCATTTTTTGAAGCATATTATCTCCTCCTCAAACAAAACTTGCTGCGCATTCCAGTATCTTCTCCTGATCTGCCGATTGTCCATCAAATTCGCCGGCAATCCTTCCGCCGCTGATAACAAGAATGCGATCACAAATGCCTAATAATTCCGGCATTTCAGAAGATACCACAATAATGGATTGTCCGTTGCTTACAGCATCAAACATTAATTGATAGATTTCGTATTTCGCACCGACATCAATCCCTCTGGTCGGTTCATCCAGCAAAAGAATACATGGGTTTGTCAAAAACCAGCGTCCAATAATCACCTTTTGCTGATTCCCGCCGGATAGGGATTGTATCTTCACTTCCTGTGACGGTGTTTTGATACTCATGCTTTCGATCGCCCAGGCTGTATCTGCATTCATTGCTCTGTTAGAAAGAATACACATTTTTCGATATTTTTTTAAATTTGAAATCACCGTGTTATGACGAATATTTAAAACTCTGAAAATTCCTGTGGCATGGCGCTCTTCTGTCAAGAATGCAAAACCATTTCTTATCGCGTACCGGGCATTTTTATTTTCTATTCGATGTCCATCTATTTTGATCTCGCCTGATTTCCTTGTGGCTACACCAAATAGTAATTCCAAGATTTCCGTTCTACCTGCCCCTACCAGCCCGGCAAGTCCAAGTATTTCACCTTTACGTAAATGGAAAGAAATCTCTTGCACTTGATTATACTCTCCACTCAAATTTTTGACTTCCATTACGATGTCGCCCGGCTTGCCTTGTTTAGGCGGAAACTGATGTGATAACTCTCTCCCAACCATTTGTTTGATAATGCTCGGCACGGTAAGATCAGCCGTTCGTGCAGAGGATACTACTTTGCCATCCCGCATAATCGTAATTTCATCACTAATTTTAAAGATTTCTTCCATTTTATGAGAAATATAAATAATTCCGCAGTCATTTTTTCGGAGCCTGTCAATAATACGAAACAAGTGTGCAGCCTCATTTTCGGTAAGCGACGATGTCGGTTCATCAAATACGATCACTTTGGAATGATACGATACTGCTTTTGCGATTTCTACCATTTGACGAACCGAAACCGACAAATTTTCCATAATTGCCCGAGGATTAATATCAATTCCAAGCTCAGAAAACGCCTTTTTCGTGTTTTCATACATCTTTTTTTCATTTACAAATCCGGTCTTTTTCGGCAGACGGCCCAACCACAGATTTTCCATAACGTTTCGTTTTGGAACCTGATTTAGCTCCTGATGAACCATTGCAACACCATGCTCTAAAGCTTGTCTTGGATGGTTAAAGGACACTTCCTTGCCTTGAAGATAAACTTGCCCGCTATCGATCGAATACAGGCCAAACAGACATTTCATTAGGGTTGACTTTCCGGCACCATTTTCACCTACGAGTGCATGAACCGTTCCCGGCCTAAGCCGAAAATCTACATTATTTAGTGCCTGTACCCCGGGAAAGCTTTTTTGAATTCCATACATCTCCAACACATATTCGCTCATTTCATACCTCTCTAACCTCGATAAAGCAGAAAATATCTGCTTTATCGAGGTATCCAAAATCAATGGCTTTTGTTTATTTTGTTGCGGCAAGCGCAGCTTTAGCATCTTCCGCATCAAACGGAGTAAACGGAATCACCAGATAATGCCCACCGTTATCCGTTGACCAGCCATACTGGGCACATATCGTTTCAATGCCATCCAGCAGTTCTTTTCCATCCAGTGAGTTCTGCAGAAAAAGCATCAAACATTTTATCACTGCATCGGAATCCTGCAGTACAGATCCTTGTACCTGATTCGCGATAAGAGCGTCATATATGATCGGCGAGGCGTCAACCCCTACCACCGGAATATACGGGTCACCTTCTTTTCCGGTATTCCAGCCAACATCCTGTAGAGCCTGAACTGCGCCAACAGCACCATCATCATTGTTTGAAATGATTAACTCAATTGGTTGGGTTCCTGTCATAGGGTTCGTCTGCAACGCTGTAGTCACCATGTCATAAGCTTCCGCAATCGACCAGTTCATTACTGAGAATTTATCCTGATTATTGGAATCATAATAGCTTAATTCAGGCCAGCCTGCGGTAGTAAGATAATTATTGAATGATTTGATAACCGCTTCTGTTCGGTTAATCGACGCATCATGACCAAGCTGTCCATAGAGAAGCATGTAGCTTATTTTACCATCACCATTCCTATCATATAATTCTAGATTATCCCCCATGATTGACCAAAGTATTTCCGCCTGCACGAGACCGGCACCATATTCATCCGACCCAACGTAAGAAACCTGCTCATAACTTTCAAGAATCTCCGTGCTTGGCTTACGAAGAAACATTTCCACCGGGATACCTGCATCTCGGGCAGCTTCAACAATCTCACGCATAGCGTCATCTGAACTGGGTTCGGCAGGACAAACAATCAAAAAGTCCGACCCTTTGGATATGGCAGTATGAATTTGATCCAGCTGCGTAGCTTGATCCCCTCCTGCATCATAATCATTGTAAGTAACTCCCAATTGCTCGAGCTGTTCAATAATACTAAGCCTCTGCATCCCCGCAAAGGTATTGGATGAATCATACATGAAAAAATCAACGACAAAATCACCTTTGTTTTCAGGAGTGGAAGTTTGATCCGGGTTAGAAGAATTGCCGCCTGAATCTGAGCTGCTACATGCTGACAAGCCCATGAGCATAATAATTACCAACAAAAAACCTAGCATTTTTTTCATATTTCTTTCTCCTTTAATGTAATTATTTTGTTTTGATAATAACAACTGCTCCTCGTCCCTGATTAATTTTGAAGATAACAATTACGAACCGTGCACTAATTCTTTATAAATATCATAACGTTCATCCCTCCTTATGTAAAAAATAGAAAAATAAGAGTGAGTATTGTCAAACAGGTTACCACTTGCTATAATAAAAATGCCAATCCAGTCAAAACATTGATAAATAAAAGTTGTGTAAGTAAAATGATTATACGGAGAAAAATGCTAAATTTTCTAAAATTTTCTATTTATTAGTAGATTAGTAAGGTAAAAGTCCATGTTTATTAACTTTATATTACCATACCCACCAATTTTATATCTATAAGAAAACTGACGAATAATGCGACAAAATTGCCAAAAAACAAACACGAGCAGAACGGAGTTATTATATGATTGCGGAACGTTACAACTTGCATTTGGATAAGGATTATTATGAAAATGACAGTGGCGGTTTCCCCACTTTTCCTTTCGGTGCTTTTTGCACAAACCTTACCGATACCTTAACCGGCAACTTACCGTGGCATTGGCATGAAAGAGCGGAGGTATCCATTATCAGCGGTGGAGATGGCCTGGCCAAGATCAATGGGCAACTCCGGCTGGTGCGTCAAAATAGTGGTTTGTTTATTAACTCAAACGTATTACATCAAATATCACCCGCGGGAGAAAACGACTGCATTGTTTCCACCATTACCTTTAATCCGGCCTTTATTGCAGGTAATCCATCTGAATACCTTATGGAAAAATATGTAACCCCCTTAGCAGAATGTGCTTCCCTACCAAGTGTATTGCTTGACGGAACATGTAAATGGCATCCCGAGGCGTTAGCTTGTATTGAAACCGCATTAAATGCAATTACCCATGAAGAATATGGATATGAATTAGTCGTTGTATCCGCAATTATGAAACTCTGGCATATGATTGCGTTTAACAATAAGGAATTAATTGAGAAAGGGCTAAAAGCAGAAACAGAAAGTGCGAGACGTGCTAAAATAATGCTAAACTTTATTGAAAAAAATTTACATGAGAAAATAACAATATCTGAAATTGCTGCTGCAGGAAAAGTCAGTGAGCGCGAGTGTATTCGTTGCTTTAAAGAGGTCATAGGTTCCCCTCCCATACGCTATCTGCAAAAATTGCGCATATATGAGGCCGCGCAGCTTCTGACAACGACAGATATGCCTATCACACAGATTTGCAATATCGTTGGCTACAATGACGCAAGTTATTTCGCCAAAATTTTTAAGCGTAGTATGAACGCGACTCCCCGTGATTATCATAGAAATTACGAGAGCCAACTTTAGTGTACTGTCTGGCTCATAATTAGTGAAACTGCACTCCCTATTTTGCCATCTGCGGTGTTGTCATCAGTCGCCGTAGCCACCGCTACGCCTCCTTCTTCCGCCTTACAGACTAACAAAATATGAAGCACAGTTTTACTAAAGATGAACCGGACAGCACACTAGTGTACTGTCTTTCCACGGAGATATTTATGAAGGCTTACGAAAGAGAGAAGGGGCTGTCGCACTAGCTAGTGCGACAGCCCCTTCTCTCTAAATCATCTAAATATAGTCAAAGTCATCCGGTGCTTTGAACCACGAGCTTCGCCCTATATGCATTATATAGAGCAGAACTGCCATAATCACGTAGCTAATAACAAAAGGAGAAAGCGGATAAAAACCCATCTCGGCACTATGTATCAGCCCAAAAAAGGAAAGTACTGCGCCTGCGAGGGCGCATATGCAAGCTTTGTCAAGCCGCTTGTCAATTACAAATGCCGTTAGTGTTCCAAGAATAATACCGATAATAATCGCTCCGGATTTTACCGCAGGCACGCCATTCCACATAACCCCATTTTCGATAAGCTGTCTCGTTATCTCTTCCGCATAGCCAGGTAATCCATTGGGCATTACTTCGGTCCAAACACCCGTCAATGCGACCGAGCCGGTTATCTGTGTAAACAAGTAATCTGCTACCGGAGGAACCATCGCGACACCCACAGCCGCATAATGCTTACGATTCACATCTTTAAACGCCTGCGCTAGCATAAGGATCGCGCACCATAAAAATGTGATCGCACATATGGCAGGCGGCACAAGAGTGCTTAAAAAAGTAAAAAGTCCCAGAACGCCTGCAAGTCCCAGTACAATTCCAGATACAAAAGAATATCCGATGCCTGCGCCGGATTTTTTTAAGCCTGCATGACCAAGCCATACCGTATTAGGAACGACACCGCCAAAAATCGCGGAAATCATAGTGCAAATCCCATCCGCAAACTGTGCTTCCCGTACATTGTAATTATCCCCGGCTGCATTCGCCCCCTCGACATTATCCATCGTCTCAATAAAGTTATAAATCTCAATTGGAATGATAATCGTAAGATAGGGAGCCACGACTGCGAACCCATTAACAAGTCCTTGAATCGTATTGACCGGATTGGGGAAATAAAAACCGATCCCGGTAAAATCAAAACCGGTTCGCCCCAAGCACAGCGCGTAAATAATGCCGCCAACAATCGCTATTACCAGAGGCGGTATTTTATTTCGAAACAGGTATCCGCCAAATAAGCCCGTCACGGCGACCGCCAAAATAGGCAGACCAACCATGGGGTCACTGTAAATATCGAAGACGCCTTGGGTTGCCATCCAGATAAAACCAATTCCGGCAACTGTACCTAAAAGTGCTGCTCTGGGGATACGCTTTTTCATCCATGGGCCAATAATTCCACCCAGAAACTCTACAAATCCTCCGATAAAACATGCCGCTACCGCAGCGGACCACTCTAAGTAGGGATCACCGAGAGCATAGTGAAGCGGCGTAATCACGCCAAACAAAATAACAAACATTGCCGGCGTCGAAACGCCTGACGGTAAAGCTGTTACATCTGGCCGCCCTTCTTTTTTCGATAGCTTTATGCCCATATACGCATAATACAGACCCCCGCATAGCAGACCAATTGACATTCCCGGAATGACCCGGCCATAAACAAGTTCATCCGGCCAGCCTAATGCTAAAGACAATGTGGAAATAACAATCAAATAATTTACAATGTTGTTTGTAATAGCATATGTCATGCCGCCAATGTCACCGCGTCGAAAGAATGGTACTAACACTTTATTTTTTTCCATAGTCATTTACCTCCTTACCTCCTCTGCCTCCTGAAATAAACGGATGTGTTTACTCTGCCTCCAAAGAAATAAATTCAAACTTCGTTACATCAAACAGCCCCATGTCCGTTAGCTTTAATTCCGGAATAACTGCCAGAGACATAAAACACAATGTCATGACTGGCTCCACACTGTCACTAATTCCCAATTCACTGCTTGCGGCTTCGTGGATCCGGATGAGTGAGCGCTCTACATATTCCCCACTTTGGTCACTCATAATCCCACCGATCGGCATGGGCATCGCTTCCTTCACCTCCCCTCTTTTAACGAGAATAATCCCTCCGTTTTGAGCAATCAGCTGCTCTACCGCATAAGTCATATCCGAATCGCTTGTCCCTACTACGATGATATTATGGGAATCATGCGCGATTGATAAAGCCACCGCACCTTCCTTAATACCATAACCCCTTAATAGCGAAACGGCTACGTTACCGGTTCCCTGATGCCGTTCAACGACCGCAACCTTTACAATATCCTCCTCAGGATTATGCACAAAATCACCATTACTGTCCCGGCGGATTTCTGCCGTGCCTTTACCGGTAACTACCCCTCCCGGCAGGATATCAATCACATGAACCTTATCGCCTTTTAAATTCAGCTTCAATTTATTTTCAGAAAAATCCTTAACATGGAAGCTGTTTTGTACCGGCCCGCTATCTACGCGCTTTACCGGAAGCAGGTATTTTCCATCTGCCGCGACAAGCTTTCCTTTGATAAATACCTGTTTCACATAAAAATCATCAAGATTATGAAGCAAGACTATATCGGCTCTAAGACCTGGCGCGATGGCTCCGCGGTCATATAGCCGGAAGCATTCCGCGGCATTTAAGGTCGCCATACGCAGCGCAGTCATTGGGTCAATGCCTTCTCTGACACAAATACGTAAATGATCGTCCAAATGCCCCAGCTCTAAAATAGTCTTAGGCTGCCTGTCATCCGAGCAAAGAAGACAACGGCGGCTATTAAAAGGCGTCACCCCCTTAAGCAGGTTAACCAGGTCATGGCAGGCGGATCCCTGGCGCATCAATACATAAATTCCTCTCGCAATACGCTCTTCCATCTCCTCTACCGTAGCGCATTCATGGTCGGTATGGATCTGTGCCGCAGCGTAGGCATTCAGCTCTTTACCGGACACTCTGGGGCTATGTCCGTCAATGAGCTTACCGGCACATTTTGCCGCCATTATTTTATCCAAATCACTGTCGGCGGCGGCAATCACCCCGGGATAATTCATAAATTCACCTAAGCCTATTATCCGTTCGTCCTTAAGCGGCTCTGCCATTGCCGCCGCGTCGATCACCGCCCCTGAATGCTCAAAGGGGGTGGCCGGTACGCAGGAAGGCAGCATATACTTAATGTCTAAAGCTGTTTCCTCACTGGCATCCAGCATATAATTCATGCCTTTGATACCACAGACATTGACAATCTCATGGGGATCCGCAATTATCGTAGTCGCTCCGCAAGGAACCAGTAAACGTCCGATTTCTTCAGGCGTAACATAGGAAGATTCAATGTGAATATGGCTGTCAATAAAACCCGGAGCCGCATAGGCGCCGCCGGCATCGATCGTATGGGGTCCATCGTAGGTACCCACGCCTGCGATCATGCCGTCTGATATGGCAATATCGCCGATAGAAATAGTGCCGCTATAAACATCTATAACCTTGCAGTTTCTAATTACCAAATCAGCAGACTTTCGGCTCATTGCCACATCTATCATTTTTTCAAGTTCCTGCTTCTCCATTTTGTGCTCCTTTCTTTATTTGCCCTGTCTTTTGGGCATATCAGTATACCCGCAGGGTACTTCTACGCTTCTTCCAATTTCAAAACAGGGTCAAAAATTTCCAGCCTGATACAATCCACAGGACCCACATCCGTGATTGCATAGTCCGGAATGGCGGTTATCGGCAGAAAGAACATATACATTAGCGGCTCCTCAAGATTACTTCCAAGGTCATGGGCCGATGCATTAATCTCTCGCTCCCTGACGGCAATCTCTTCCGGTTCCGCGTCGGAACAAATGCCGCCCACCGGCAAAGGCAGAAAATCAATGATTTTCCCGTCCGCTACAATCACCTGTCCACCACCATTTTCAATCAGATGATTCACCGCTAAGGACATATCTTTAGGATCCACGCCCATAACGATAATATTATTGTCATCCGGCGCACAGGAGGAAGCCATCGCACCCTTCTTTAAATTCCATCCGGAGCAAAAGGCCAGTGACTGATTTCCATTTCGGCCAAACCGCTCTAATACCGACACCATTGCTACATCCTGATTTGGATCCGGTAAGATAATCCCGTTATCCACCTGGAGTGTCACATCCCGGCGCTTGCGTACAAAAGGACCTTTAACATCCATCGAAAGCACGGTTGCCTTTCCTTCTTTAATACTTGTCCGGTATTCAAAATCAGCGCTTACGGTCCGCTTGCACTTTAATTGGCTGCTTAAAATCTCACTCCGCTTGGGAGCCTTCAATGCAAAGTTGAGTTTTTTATTTTCCGCAACCAACCTGCCGTTAACAATAACCGCTTGTACGTTAAATGCTTCCGGACTGTCAATGAGCAGAATATCTGCTGCTCTTCCCGGTGAAATGGATCCTACAAGATGATCGATCCGGTACGCCTCGGCACTATTGATTGTTGCCATCGCGATAGCCGTGACCGGCTCAACTCCGGCAGCAATTGCCAGCCGCACAACATGATCCAGATGTCCTTTCGCCAGTATATCGGACGCCGTAACATCATCCGTACAAAAGCTGACACGGCGAGCCAGATAAGGGTTGACTTCTGTAACCGCCCGGATATTTTCTTCCAGAAAATGCGTGACAGAGCTTTCCCGAATCAACATGTGCATGCCCTTACGCATCTTTTCAACGACTTCTTCATGATCGTAGCTCTCATGATCCAGACGTATTCCGCCGCAAAGATAACCGTTCAAATCGTTACCTCTTGCCATGGGAGCGCAGCCAAAGACCGGCAGGCGGTTTTGCTCCGCCTCCAAAATAGCGCCCAAGGCATCTTCATCCTCTTCCTGAAGAAATTCCCGTACCGTCTCCCAAACGCCGAAGCACTCCGGCCACTTCTGAACCTCCTTGTGAACCTCCGGATTGAAATTAAACGCGACGGTGGATTGCGGTATTGTGTAAGGGGTCTTGTAGGGAGCGCCCCAGAATACTTTCAGGGGAACTCCTTTAACCTCGTCTAGCACTTCCCTGAGTCCCGCCAGACCAGAAACAGAAATATACTCATCCAGTCCTGAAATAATACTGGTAGTGCCGCATGGTACCACAGCTTTTGCAAAGCTTGTAATACTAAGCTTGGAACACTCCGAGTGAATGTGTCCGTCAATGAGCCCAGGTACAATATACATACCGGAAGCATCAATTATTTTGGTTTCCGTACCAATATAATCGGACACATCTCCCACGCCTACGATTGTGCTCTCATAAATGGCCACATCTGCCGGATAGATTTCGCTGGTCATCACATTCACCAGCGTTCCTCCGCAAATGACCGTTTGGGCAGGTGTTAATCCACGCCCCGCACGGATTTTCTGCTTTAATTCATAGATCGTTTGGCTCATAAAAAACCCTCCTTTTTTAAAATGTGAAGATGACCACAGCAGTCAACTTCAAAAAAAAACGCTATTTCAGAAGGAATACCAGGAATACCAGGTTTCTCGTCCCGAAATAGCGTTTTTGACATTGAATAGTGATAATAAATATCGAAATATTATCGATTCGTACACATTGTAGAATTTTGTATTCAATATAAAATTGTGCTTAAAATATATCACATTTTTTTTCTGACTGCAAGCACTTTTTGCATGTTTTTCTCCATATCAAATACATACCACAATCCCGCCATCATTGGCATAGGTCGTGCTGACACCTGCGCCATTCACCACATAGATATCGCGGAAACGCTTAGCCGTCTGGAACATCCGTTTGACTAATTCCGCCCTCTCCGGACAGTTAATATGCGTAATTGCTAATGTCTTCTTCTCCGGCTCCCGGCAGTTCTCCAGTACTATTCCTACCATCTTAACCAGTGCTTTCTGAATTCCCCGGCTCTGGTCTGCCTTCACAATGACGCCCTTCTTCGCCGTCATAATCGGCTTAATATGAAGAGTCGTCGCGAGCAGCGCCGCAAAACCTGTCAGGCGCCCGTTCTTCTTCAGAGTATCCAGGCTCTCTAAGACAAAATAGGTCAGCATCTTATCCCGGAACTCCGTTACTTGCTCGACAATCTCTTCAAAGGACAGGCCAGCCTCCGCCAACTCCTGAATCCGGAATGCAATCAGACTCTCCCCGCAGCAAGCCGAGTCAGAGCTGAACACATGGATCTGTTTTGCATCCGCATGCTCTTCTTCATAGAGCCGCTTACCCAGTACCGCACTATTGTAAGTACCGCTTAACTGCTGTGACAAAGTGACCACAAATACCATCTCCGCTTCTCCTTCGTAAGCCTTCATAAATGCTTCCGGAGATGGACAGGCCGTCTTTGCGCATTCCGGAGACTCCGCAACCGCCCGAATATAGGCCGGCTGGTCAAATGTCTCGTCGTCCAAAAACATCTGACCGCCCACCTGTAAAGTCAAAGGAATAATTTGAAAATGAGAATCCTGTTTTATCAAGTCGGTCAAGTCACAGCAACTATCTACAACAATCTTATATTTCACAAAGCGCCTCCCGGATTCACCAGTATATGGTTTTTATTACTACATATAATAGCATACATTTCCAGATTTGAAAAGCGCTTTTCTATAAAATCGAAGGATTCTCATCCGCTTTGTTTCTCACTGGCTCTTTTCTTTTCCTCACTGACTCTTTTCTTTTCGGCCTGGGTGCGTCTTCTCCGTTTTTTGCGCCGCTGCCTGCTGATCAGCCGCAGCATATGCAGAATCAGAATAATCGCCATAATCCCGGCAGCTACATAAGCGACCATCCACGCAATATCGACCAGCTCCAACTCCTGCCCGTAAGAATTCTTCACCACTAATGCCGCCGTAGTAGAAGGCGCTTCCGTAGCCACCTGCAGCGGCACCAGCTTGATCGTAACCGCGTCACTTCCAAATACGTAACCTAAATAGGCATAAGTCAGGAGTCCTGTCATCTGATCACCCTGCAGGCTGTCCGCGTCCACGGTAAACTCTGTCTGAAAAGTCAAATCTCCGGCAGTATTGGGCAGAAGCACTTTCGTGTCACGGTTGATTTCAAAGTTCTGTATCACCCGGTCCGTCACCTGTGCGGCCTTCTGCTCCATCATGCCATAGTCTGCCGCGCTGCTTATCGACTGATAGCTAAAGTCCTTAAACCCATAGTCTAACAGTGCCTGTGTATCCTTATAAATCTGGCCGTCCGGATTGCCCTTCATCACTACGCAGATCAACTCCCGGTCATCCCGCGCCGCGTAGGTTGCCAGCGTACTCTTTGCTTTCTGAACGTAGCCGGTTTTGCCCGCCTTCACGTCCTTATTATAGTAAGTATTGCCGGCCTGCATCATTTGATGACGCACACGGCAGAGAAAACCGGTCTTCTGCGTCGTCGTAGAAGCCGTGGTATAAGAAACGGCAGACTCAATGGTCATAAACGTTTCATTCTGGACAGCAGCCCACAGAATCCGGGCCATATCATGAGGAGTCGTATAGTGATTTTCATCAAACAATCCATGTGGATTCACAAAATGAGAATTCACCGCCCCCAGCTCCTGCGCTTTTGCATTCATTTTGTCTGCAAAAGCACTTACGGATCCAGCTACATGCTCCGCCAGCGCATACGCCGCCTCATTGGAGGACTGCAGCAAAAGCGCATAGAGACAATCCTCTACGGATAAGGAATCTCCCTTCGCCGCAATATAAGAAAACGCCTGGTCCTCCAGGTCATGGGTCGCTTCATAAGAAAATGTCACCATTTCATCCAGACTGCAATTCTCTATAGTCACCAGCGCCGTCAGTATTTTTGTGATACTGGCAGGGTAAAACTGCTCGTCCCCATTCTTTGAATACAACACCGCGCCTGTATTTAATTCAATTAAAAAAGCACCCTCTGCATCTAACTCCGGCGCTTCCGGCCAGCCTTCCATCGCAGAATAATCCACTTCCGTCAGATCCTGTCTTCCCCCGGATGCCAGAACCTCCTGCGCCGGTATTAAAAACAATATCCCGATAAAAAAAAGAATTGCAGTCCTACTCAGCCACCTGCTGCCAGCTTTCATCTCATGTAACCCCATCTTTCTTTCCCCTCCTTTGAGAACTCACCAGATCATCAAAGGAGGGGCTCCATATGGTATTTATTAAACCTCAGATCAGAGGAACCATTTTTCCTTCAGGCTTTCCATTGATTACATAATAGGCCGCGTTCTCCTCCGGCTTAATGTATATCTGAATGGTTTTGATGCCGGATAAGCGATGTCCTTCTGCCACATAAGCAGCCTTCGCCCGCTCCAGTACAGCCTCCAGCAATATCTCCTGCCCCGCGTACTGAAGATAAATTTCTTCCGGAGCACTCTTCTTCTCTCCTTTAGCCGCTTTCTTGGCGGTTGTCTTTTTCGCCTTTGCGGTGGCCTTCTCCTCTGCCTTGGAAGCCTTATCGGTCAACGCCTTCGTTTTATCCGCAGTAGTCGCGATCGCCTTTGCGGCTTTCGCTTTGGTCTCCAGCTTCTTGGGAGTATCTGCTTTGCTGTCGATTTGCTTTACGTCTTCATTCATTTCCTCTACCTTTTTAGGCATATGTCCCCTCCTGTCATAATTCTGATTACATATCTAATTTAAATGGTTTCTTGTTTATTATTATACCGCTTTTTTCCTTTTTTTGCAACTATTCCTCTCAACCATGGCTTTTGGGCAGTACAAAAAGAGTCTGACTTGTCAGAGTCTCGCGCTGACGCGCTGTCACTTTAGTGACAATTTTCCTTTGCGCGTCATGCGCATCCCCCGGAGGGTTTCTAATTACATAGGAGCAATTTCCTATGTAATTAGAAAAGAATCCTGCCTTAGAGAGACAGGATTTTTCCTGTTTGCACGCATGTAATCACATACACCCGTGTGCTGTCCGGCTTAGTAACTGGAAATAAATGTACTGTAACCTCTTCCACGCAGCACTTGCTCCATACGAATTGCATTCTCCAAATTTTTAAAAGCTCCTACCTGTACCCGATACAGACCGTCCCTGGATGCGGTAAATGCAGGAAAACCTTCTGCAATCAGCCGGTCCCGCATTCGGTCTGCATTGCTGCGGTTTGCAAAAGCCCCCGTCTGAACGCGGTAGAAAACATCCGGCTGCGCTTCGCTGGAGGATATCGTTCCCATAATCGCATCCGCAATTGCAGCCGCCATCTCCTCCAGCTTGCTGTCATAGATTGCGTTATCCTGGTCATTGTTAATAAAACCAGTCTCAAGCAAGACCGCCGGCATCTGTGTTCTCCGCAGCACTACCAGCCCAGGCCGCTCAATCACGCCACGGTTAGTAAACCCAAGCTTTGCCAGCCCTTCATTGATGTTACGGGCAAGCTCTGCCGGAAGTCCCGTATCCCGATACACTAATGTCTCCACTCCAGATCCCGTATTGGGCATCTCTGCGGAATTGCGATGGAAAGAAACAAATAAATCCGCTCCTGCATTATTCGCGATGGTGGCTTTTTCATATGGGGTGTTATAAACATCTGTCGTGCGGGTATACACTACGTCATATCCCGCCTGCTTTAGCATATTCCCTACTGCCAGCGCAAGACGCAGATTGTCATCCGATTCCCTTCGGCCTTCAAATACTGCGCCTGGATCCATCCCGCCGTGTCCGGCATCTAATACAATTGTATCTGCCACAAAAATCTCCTCTGCATACCTTTAGTACCATGATATGCAGAGAAGTCCTGAAATGAGATATCTTTTTTATATTTTTTTAAGCAAATGTCTCTAACAGATCCGCCATATTATAGGGAAGATCCTCCCATACACCGGCATGTTCCTCCAGCAGAGTACCGGTAGGCTCCAGAAGAGTCTCTTCTAAACGGTACACCCGGTCACAACGGCCCAGTACGTGGAGGCGGTGACTGGTAATGATGCAGGTCTTTCCCCGGAAGGCCTGCTTCAGATTCGAGAGCACCGCCCGTTCCGTATCGCTGTCCAAAGCAGAAGTGGCCTCATCCAGCAGACAGATCGGCGCGTCCCGCAGAACGGCGCGGGCAATTGCCAGACGCTGCGCCTGCCCCTCAGAGACCGTTATGCCCTGGGAGCCCAGAATGGTATATAACCCATGCGGCAGCTCAGCGACAAATTCCGAAGCACAGGCCACTTCCAGCGCTCTCCATAGCTCGCTCTCCTCTGCATCCGGCAGCCCCAGGCGCAGATTATCCGCCACGGTCCCCGGGAATAAGGAATTTTCCTGTGGAACATAGGAGATAAAAGGCCTCGTAGCAGCTGACACCAGGCAATTCAGTCCCTGGGGATGGCGCAATTCCACCACCCCGTCGCTGGGCAGTACCAGACCCAGCATCAAACGGATTAAGGTGGTCTTCCCTTCTCCGGAGCCGCCGGCGATTCCGACCCATTCTCCCGGATGCGCTTCCCAGGATACGCACTCCAGTACCGGCTCTCCGCTTCGATACCGGAAATCTACGTTCTCAAAGAGCAGGCTGACCCCTTCCTTTCCGCGCATCGCCAGAAACTCGGTCCATTCCTCATCCAGCCTGGCTTCCTGCGGCAATCCGCACACCTCCATAAGCCGTCCGGCAGCAATTGCGGCTTCCGCCGTTGAAGACGCCATTTCTGACAATGTTCCAAAGGACTCTGACAGGACCCGCACCAGATATAAGAATAATACAAATGTGCCAAATCCAATACCACCATTCCACATACGGTACAAGCTCCAGCCGTAGCAGGCCAGCGTGGCCGTCAGGCTTACGACCGACAAGAAAAAGGTAGTGGACAGGGAAAAATGACGGTATTCCAGGAAAACTCTTCTGTACTTCTTCTGCATTTCCGTCAAACGCCATCCAAAGTACTCCTGCATATCAAAAGCCTGAATCAGCCCGACATGCTGCAGTGCTTCCTGGTGAAAAGCCGTCACCTGAGCCCCCGCCTCCCGCAGCCGTTTTTGGTGGCGGTGCATGCCTTTCATTAGATTCCGGGAAATCAGCACCGACAGGGGCACGCTGATTACTGCCAAAACCGCGAGGGAAATATCATAATAGAACAGAATTGCTGCCGTTCCCACAAACCGAACAGCTGCTGTGAAGAAATCCGGCCCCCAGCTGCTTATGGAAGAGGCAGCCGCATTGACGTCGCGATCCAGCCGGTCTGTTAAATCTCCGATCCGGTATTCCCGCAGGGCCTCCCAATCCGTTTCCAACATCTGCTTAAAGGTTTGAAACCAGATATCATTTCGAATAGAAATCGTTAGCTTAGCGCTTAAACTTCCATACAAGCCGGTAATTGCCAGCTTCATTAGAATCACCCCGCAGATCAACAACGCCAGCATCCTGACCCTTTCAACCGAACCGGTTATCAGATCCTCTACTATGTAACGAAAAGCAATGCTGCCTCCCAGCCCCAGTACCGCACTTACACCGCCCAGAATCAGGCATAAAAAGATCCCGACCCTATATTTTTGCCCAAAGGACCGGATCCATCTGGTCTCTTCCTTATGTTTGCTCCGTTTTGTTTTTGTGCTCATACTTTCTACCCGCATTATCCTTTCCATACTGCTCTTACCACCTGTGCCGCTGTTTTTCATACAAAAAAGAGACCGGACAACTTCTGCCTAGTCTCTCTTTCGTAAATCAAAATCCTTCGTATTTTACATCAACGGTGCAAACAAGCGCAGCACTCGTCCAATATATTTCTTTATCAGCGGATAATCGCGGCAGTCTGCCCCGGTAATTCGCTTACATTTCTGCAGCGTATTCTGGAAATCCTGCTCCACCGTATCCACCACCGGGTTCTTATAAACGTAAACGCCACACTCAAAATGCAGATACAGGCTTCGGAAATCCAGATTTACCGTGCCCACCGTACAAATCTCATCATCTGCCACAAATACCTTAGCATGCATAAAGCCCGGCATATACTCGTAGATCTTCACACCGGCCTTAATCAAAGCCGGATAGTGGGTTCTGGCAAGCAGATAGGCATATTTCTTATCCGGAATATGGGGCAGCACCAGCCGCACATCTACGCCCCGCTTCGCCGCATATTTCAGGCTGACGGCCGTTTCGTTATCCAGCACCAGATACGGTGTAAAAATATGCACATACCGTCTGGCATGCTGAATGATATCCTGATAGACAAGAGCCCCAACGTTTTCATTATCCAGAGGACTGTCTCCATAGGGGATCACATAGCCTTCTGCCGGGCGGCTGATCTTTACCTCCGGCTGAATGTAGCGGATATAAGCCTCCGGCGCCAGACCATTAATATTCCACATTTGCAGGAACATCATGGTAAAATTCTTAACCGCATCGCCCTTTAGCATGACCGCCGTATCCTTCCAGTGCCCAAAACGCACCTTCTGGTTAATGTATTCATCCGCCAGATTGATGCCGCCGGTAAACGCCGTATGGCCGTCAATTACCAGAATTTTGCGGTGATCACGGTTATTCTGAATGGTGGAGAGGATCGGACGGATCGGCGCAAACATTTTACACTGGATCCCATAAGCGATCAGCACCTTGGGATAATCATGGGGCAGCAGCGCCAGGGAGCACATTCCGTCATACATAAACCGTACTTCCACCCCCTGCTTCGCTTTCCGTTTCAGGATTTCCAGTACGGAATTCCACATGATGCCTTCTTCCACGATGAAATATTCCATGAAGATAAACTTGCGCGCGCCTTCCAGCTGACGAAGCATTTCAGCGAACTTATCCTCCCCCAGCGGGAAATACGTAACCTGTGTATTCTTATAGGCAGGGTAACCACCCACTTTATCAATATAATGCGCCAGATTCGCCACATCCATATTCTCATCCCGAAGCGCATCCGTCACTTCCGGATCCTGTTCCAGATAAGGAGCCGTCTCCCGAATCATAAGACGCAGCCGGTTATTCGTCATCCGGGCGCCGATCTGCATTTGAAAAAAGATATAAATAACCACTCCCAGTACCGGAACAAGCAGCACAGGGATCAGCCAGGCAATCTGAAAAGAAGGATTGATATCCCGATTAATAATATGGAGGGCCATTAAAAAGCTGAATAGTATGGAAAGAGAGTAGACATACGCCACATCTCCCTGCAGCCACTGTGCCAGTAAAAACAGCAAAGCCACCTGAACCACCAGCAGCAGAAGGAGCACTGCTGTCCGTCCGAATATCACCTTCTGCAGACCCTTCCGTCCGGCCTGTTTGCCTGCTTGTACTTTATTCGATACTGAATCTATCACCGGGTAATCTCCTGCCTCGCGGCATCGTTCTAAAGAAGCCTTTGCCGTCATATGCTATCTTAGGGAAGTCCGTCTGAAGACCTCCTGCGTATTTCCTTCTTATTATCCGGCAAAACAAACTCCCTGTCAAGTGTGTTTACCCTTCGGAAAACCCTATTTTTCCCACATTTTCTGGCATTTTCGCCATCGGAAAAACCCTGATGACAGAAAAGCCGGCCTGTGTTATAATCGGCAGTAGCAATACAATCCCTAAAATAAGGAGGATGACTTATGAGTTACGCAGACCAGTGCTTTATCCAGAACTGCGGAGATATACTGGATCACGGATTCTGGGATAAAGAATTTGACGTCCGTCCCCGCTGGGAGGACGGAGCTCCTGCTTATACCATAAAAAAATTCGGCATGATAAACCGCTATGATCTGAGCCAGGAATTTCCTATGATGACCCTGCGCCGCACCGCCTGGAAATCCGCGGTGGACGAGCTTCTCTGGATTTGGCAGAAAAAATCGAATAATGTCCATGAATTGAATAGCCACATCTGGGACTCCTGGGCGGATGAAAACGGCAGCATCGGCAAGGCTTATGGCTACCAGCTTGGCGTGCCCCACCAATACAAAGAAGGCAAGTTTGATCAGGTCGACCGGATTCTGTATGATTTGAAGCACAATCCATCCAGCCGCCGGATTCTCTCCAATATTTACAATCATCACGACCTTCATGAAATGGGTCTGTACCCCTGTGCTTACAGTATGACCTTCAATGTAGCCGGAGGAAAGTTAAATGCCATCTTGAATCAGCGTTCCCAAGACATGCTAACGGCCAATAACTGGAATGTCTGCCAGTATGCCATCCTTACCATGATGTTCGCCCAGGTCAGTGGCCTGCAGCCGGGAGAATTTGTCCACGTGGTGGCAGACGCCCATATTTATGACCGCCATATCCCGATGGTGGAGAAAATGATTAAATGCAAAGGCTATAATGCCCCTATAGTGGAGATCAACCACGACATACAGGATTTCTATCGATTCACGGTGGAGGATGTAATTGTCCGCGAATATCAGTACAATGCATTTCCTCACAAGATTCCGGTGGCCATTTGACGCAGAAAGGAAGCGTATGAATTTAATTGTTGTTACCGCTAAGAATTGGGCCATCGGCAAGGATAACGATCTGCTCTTTTCCCTGCCGGAGGATATGAAATATTTCCGACAGGTCAGCCGCGGCAAAACGGTCGTCATGGGACGAAAGACCCTGGAATCGTTCCCGGGAGCGAAGCCCTTGCCCAACCGCCGGAATCTGGTACTGACCCGGGACAGTGCCTATGAGAAAGAAGGCGCGGCCATTTGCCATAGCGAAGAAGAGCTTTTAAGCCGGCTGGCCGATACACCGGAGGAGGAGATCCTGATCATTGGCGGCGGTGAAATCTACGCCCGCTTTTTAGACCGGTGCCTTCTGGCCTATGTTACCCGGGTAGAAACTCCGGTGCCGGATGCCGACCAGTTTTTCCCGGATCTTTCCCTCCGCCAGGAGTGGAAATTGCTCTCCCAGTCAGAGGAAAAGGAGCAGAATGGACACCGGTTCCGCTTTTGCGTATATGAGAATCAGAATCCGGTCAAATGGAAAACCCACTTGACAAGCGAGAAAAACCATCTATAATAGGACTTGACAAATAAGGGAGCATCTGCGTTGTCTATGACACGCTGCTGAGAGGAAGCAAGACTTCGACCTTACCTGATGCGGATAATGCCGCCGTAGGAACTTTTGTTTATAAGCGTGAAGCTATAAATAGGATAAGCCTGCGGGCCTATCCTATTTTTTCCTTATTTTCCATAGCAGGGGGAGCGCCCTGTAATGTATACCATGCGAGGGAATCCGTGTTCCGGAGTGAGAGGAAGCCAGTGAGCTTCGACCGACTGGAAAGCGAGGTATCTTTATGTCACACACAAGTCAAAAACCAGTTCTCCTGCGCATGGTAATGCTATCCATGCTGGTGGCAATCGGCGTTGTAATTTCCCCTATCCTGCGGGTAGAGGGCATGTGCCCGATGGCACATTTTATTAATGTCACCTGTTCTGTGCTGCTGGGACCCTGGTATTCTCTCCTGTGCGCGGCCATGATCGGAGTGATCCGCATGCTGTTTATGGGAATCCCTCCGCTGGCACTGACCGGCGCCGTGTTCGGGGCCTTTCTGTCCGGTGTCTTCTATCGTCTGTCCGGCGGCCGGCTGATCTGCGCCGTCCTGGGAGAAATCTTCGGAACGGGGATCATCGGCGCTATTGCCTCTTATCCGGTGATGGCATGGATCATGGGCCGTACCGGCCTGACCTGGCTGTTTTATGTACCATCCTTTATCGGCGGTACCATGATCGGCGGTTCCATCGCCTATGTTTTCCTGAAGGCACTGGCCAAAAACCACATGCTTGGCACCATCCAGGCAGCGTTAGGAGCAAACGTATATGACAAAGCAGAAAAGCAAGCAACTCGGAAAGTCCATCCAACGGCTTAGAGAGAAACAACGTTTTTGTGTTTCAATCTTGATTTTATAGTCCAGCTATGCTACTATTTTCCTATGCTCAAAAGAAAAGGAGACCGTATAAATGGCATTATTGGATCAGTGGCAGAAATATGCCGAATTACAGGCCGGTAATCAGCAGGCCGCTCAGCTATTCTGGGGAAATTACTTTAATCAAGAGAAAGAAATCTATGGGCAGCTGCTCGCCGCGGACGAAGTCGTATCCGGTACGGTGCAGGAGCTGGCAGATAAATATGGCATGGACATCCGGTCAATGGCCGGTTTCCTGGATGGAATTAACGACAGCCTGAATACCCCTAATCCGATCGATACAATGGAGGCGGACACGGTGGTAAGCCTGGATTATGACAAGGAGCTTCTCTATAAGAATATGGTAGGGGCTGCTGCCGACTGGCTGTACGACCTCCCTCAATGGGACAACCTGTTAACCGAAGAACGCCGTAAAGAGCTTTATAAGGAGCAGAAATCCTCTTCCACAATCGTAAAAGGCTACAAGACCGGCCGTAACGATCCCTGCCCCTGTGGCAGCGGCAGAAAGTACAAGCATTGCTGCGGTAAATAAGTATTTGCATAAAAAGAGAGCCTTACTCACGGGAGGCTCTCTTCTTATTTCACTTAATCATACAATGCATAACCGAAGCGGACTTTGCGGTAGATCTTCCAGCCCAAAACAGCCGGGAAGCTCATTACCATAAAAAACGTGATCGGAATGCTGATGCCTCCTCCGATAATCAGAAAAATCCAAGTCCCCAGATTCATTGTGGTCTCCTTTCGTAAGTAATTGCTTAATGTCTGCATTGTAGCAGTCATTTTCACTTACGAAAAGAGTCTTTGCCGGCTCTTAGCACTTTGTTAACAGGTGGATTTCATTTATTTGCGGATTCTAAACAACCGCCCCTTTATAGTAGCTGCAATCCATTTTTCTCTGCATATTCCCATGTGTCTTCCGGCCAGATGGAGGACTGCACCTCTCCGATGTGAGCCTTCCGCAGGTAGAACATACAAATACGGGACTGCCCGATACCACCGCCGATGGTGTAGGGAAGCTCTCCCTCCAGCAGTGCCTTCTGGAATGGCATCTCTGCCCGCTCCGGGCAGCCGGCCAGCTCCAGCTGGGTACTCAGGGCTTCTTCATCCACCCGGACCCCCATGGAGGACAGCTCCAGGGCAATATCCAGCACTGGGTAATATACGATAATATCGCCGTTCAGCTTCCAATCATCATAGTCCGGCGCACGCCCGTCGTGCTTCTCACCGGAAGCCAGCACCCCGCCGATCTGCATAATGAATACAGCGCCGTACTTTCTGGCAATCTTATACTCCCGTTCCTTCGGGGTGTTGTCCGGATACCAGGTCTCGAGTTCCTGGGAGGTCATGAAGGTAATCTCCTCCGGAAGAAAACAATCGATATACTTGTATTGATTGGCCATATATTTCTCTGTGACCCGAAGGGCCTCATACACAGACTTCACCGTACGCTTCAAAGTTGCCAGTGTCCGCTCTTCCTTGTCAATGATCCGCTCCCAGTCCCACTGGTCTACGAAGATCGAGTGAATGTTATCGGTCTCCTCATCCCGCCGGATGGCGTTCATATCCGTATACAGGCCCTCGCCATGCTCGAAGCCATAACGCTTCAGCGCCAAACGCTTCCACTTCGCCAGGGAATGAACAATCTCAACCTCGGCATCGTCCCGCTCCTTAATGCCGAAACGTACCGGACGCTCCACCCCATTCAGATTATCATTCAGACCAGACTCCGGCAATACAAACAACGGCGCCGACACGCGGTACAGATTCAGCTGGGTTGCCAGTTCCCGCTCAAAGAAATCCTTTACTTTCTTAATTGCAATTTCTGTCTCTTTAATATTCAGCAGAGATTCATACCCTGCCGGTATTTCCATCTTACCCATCCTGTCTCCCTATCTTATAATTCACAGTTATTTACGGTTCTGGGGAAGGGCACCACGTCGCGGATGTTCCCCATTCCGGTCAGATACATCACGCAGCGTTCGAAGCCAAGGCCGAAGCCCGCGTGACGGGCTGAACCGTATTTACGCAGATCCAGATAGAACTCATAGTCCTCCGGTTTCAAGTCAAGCTCCCGCAGCCGCCCCAACAGCTTATCATAATTGTCTTCTCGCTGGCTTCCGCCGATGATCTCTCCGATCCCCGGTACCAGGCAGTCCATCGCCGCTACGGTCCTGCCGTCGGGATTCAGCTTCATATAGAAAGCCTTAATCTCCTTCGGATAATCCGTTACAAATACAGGACGCCCAAACTCCTTCTCCGTCAGGAAACGCTCATGCTCTGTCTGCAGATCACAGCCCCAGGATACCGGATATTCGAACTCACTGTTATGCTTCTCAAGGATCTCAATTGCCTCCGTATAGGTCACATGGGCAAAATCCGAATCCATCACATGCTGCAGCCGTTCCATCAGTCCCTGATCCACGAACTGGTTAAAGAACGCCATCTCCTCCGGCGCTTCTGCCATTACATAGCGGATAATATATTTCAGCATACTCTCCGCCAGCATCATATCATCCTGCAGATCGGCAAAGGCCATCTCCGGCTCAATCATCCAGAACTCCGCCGCATGACGGGTCGTGTTCGAGTTCTCCGCCCGGAAGGTGGGCCCAAAAGTATATATATTCTTAAAAGCCATGGCATATGTCTCGCCATTTAGCTGACCACTCACAGTCAGATTCGTCTCCTTACCGAAAAAATCCTCCCGGTAGTCAATACTTCCATCCTCATTCCGGGGAATCTGCTTCAGATCCATCGTCGTCACCTGGAACATTTCACCGGCGCCTTCACAGTCACTTCCGGTTATAATCGGCGTATGCACATAAATAAAGTCCCGCTCTCTGAAGAACCGGTGGATCGCGTATGCAATCAAAGAACGAACCCGGAACACCGCCTGAAAGGTATTCGTACGCGGACGCAGATGGGAAATCGTACGCAGGTACTCAAAGCTATGGCGTTTCTTCTGCAGCGGATAATCCGGAGCAGACGGTCCTTCGATCACAATCTGTGCCGCCTGAATTTCAAAGGGCTGCTTGGCATCCGGTGTCAAAACCACCGTCCCCTTTACCAAGACGGCCGCTCCCACATTCAACTTGGCAATGGCGGCAAAATTCTCCAGGGAATCCCCATACACCACCTGCAATGGTTCAAAAAAAGTGCCGTCATTGACCACCAGAAATCCAAAAGTCTTAGAATCTCTCTTACTTCTCAGCCAACCGCCAATCTGCGCCTCTGTACCGGCATATTCTGCCTGGCGGCGGTACAGGTCTCTTATACTAACCAAATTCATTTGCTTTCTCCTCATTCTCATTTTACCAAAATACAGCAGAATTCTCTTTGATTCTGCCTGCAAACACGTCATTTCATGATTATATCCTAAGAATACCAATATTTCAAGCTCCTCTTTTCAAAGGAAGCCGGCTATGATAAAATCACTTTATTAACGCATAGGAGGGACTTGCGATGAATCCAATCTTGGAAACAATTCAGAAGAGAAGAAGTGTACGCGCCTATACCGGCGAACAAATCCGCGAAGAGGAGCTGACTGCCATTCTGGAGGCCGGCCGTTATGCTCCCAGCGGCGGAAATCACCAGACCTGTCACTTTCTCGTGATCCAGAATCCGGAGATACTGTCACAGCTCGCCGGCCTGGTACGGGACACCCTCCGTTCGATGACCAGCTATGAATGGATGTATAAGAGCCTGCGAAACGCGATTGCCTCCGCCCAGAATGACCGCTATCACTTTACCTATCAGGCGCCGACCCTAATCGTAGTGGCCAATAAAAAACATTACCCAAACAATCTGGCCGACAGCTCCTGCGCCCTGCAAAATATGATGCTGGCCGCGTCTTCTCTCGGTGTGGGCTCCTGTTGGATTAACCAGCTTCGCTGGCTGGATAAGAATGAGGACATACGCGCCTATATGGAAATCATTGGACTGGAAAGCGATGAAACCATCTGTGGCAGCCTGTCGCTCGGTTATCCGGCTTCTGCGATCCCTGCCCCTCTGGAGAGAACCGGTAATCCGGTCACCTATATCCGCTAGGCATGCACGGAAAGAATCTTTATTTTTTCTTCCTTTTTCTATTGATATATGAGGAGAAACTAATGCTATTTTTTCTAAATCCTGATCAGATAGTTGCGATTTATACACGAAATCTGGACTTTTTTTCCAAGAGTGTGTATTCTTGTATCTGGGATGAGATAAAACAGAATTGGAGAAACGAAAGATGACAAAAACGAAAGATTTAACAGATGAACAGGAACTAGAACAACTACGAAACGAGAATTCTATGTTGCTTCATAAGTGTACCAAATTGACGGAAGAAAACGAAACGCTGACAGCCTGCAATAAAAATTTATGGTCAACCGTAAAAACCTTGAATGACTCTCTGGAACGACTTTGGAAATCTTTCTCAACCTGACAGAACAGCATGAAATTTCCTATTATTTCTCTATCCTAAGTGCAAGTATTGATTCTTCTTCATTTGCACTCAGGATAGAAAACATCAAGGTCTCATCACATGTTCCTCGTGGTGCAGCGCATTCGGCGGTATAGAAGCAATTTGGAACTGCCTGCGGAACTGTCCGGGCGCCATGCCAATCCGCTTCTTAAACGCGCTGGAAAAATGGTTCAGATTCTGGAAACCAACCATCTCCGCAATCATGTTAATCGGCAGCATAGTAGACAGCAGCAGATGCTGTGATTCGCCAATCCGCCGGTTAATCACGTAATTAATCGGTGAAATTCCTACCTCTGTCTTAAAGATATGACTGAGGTAATCCGTGCTGATAAAAAATTCCCTGGCCAGCCGCTCCAACGAAAGCGGCAGCTTATAATAATTATCAATATAATGAATGATCCCCTTGGCCAGGCTATTCTCTTGGGATTCCTCTCCCGCCTCCGGCAGCTCCCCGATCCGATCGTCAATAAAAGCCAGAATGGTACAGATAGCATGCTGGCAAATGTTATAGGTATTCTTACTTACATTGGTGCAGGATTCCATAATTAACCGAAAACAGCTGTTTATCAGGTCACCGGACTCTCCCACCGGAATTACCGGCGCCAGGTTGTCCGGAATGATGTGGTTAAACTCCTGATTCTTCAGCTTCAGTTCACGGAATGCGCAAGACCACCGCTCCACTGGATCTTCCGGGTCCGAATAAGCCGCATGAACAACTCCTGCGTTTAAAATCAGGATATCCCCCTTACTAGCCGTATAGGATTTCGTATCAATGGTATAATAAGCTTTCCCTTTATTAATATAGAGCACCTCACACCATTTTGTGTGCTTCACAGGCGCAATCGTCCAGTCGGGGTTACCGGATACATAACTGATGAAAGAAATATTGGGCAATCCGTAATCCGAATCAAAAATATCGTTTTTCACGCTCTCCATATAGATTTTTCTCATATAATTCCCCACCCAGCTTTCATTTTTTTCATCCTAACATGTTTCCTGTTTTCTTGCAAGCATGACAGGATATTAATAATCACATCCTCAATACTTGGAAAATCCGCCTTTTCTCGACGTTTTTTCAGCGGCATTGTGAATATACGTAACTGAAAACTTATGATAATATGATACCAGGGTCAAAAGGTCATGCGTTTCATGCAAGCATGAAAAAGCATGACTTTGGGACCCGCAAAACATGAGAAAGTAGCCCGAATAGGGCGGATTTCGAATGTTTTTAGGATTGCGGGAGCACAAAGTGCGTAGCAATCCGTAGGTATCAGGGGT
>Ga0153928_1000264_pt1 | contig 26686 bp, 26 predicted proteins | sample TSNJ012MetaG_FD_106656 | JGI IMG/M metagenome (GOLD analysis project Ga0153928, IMG submission 106656) | Attine ant fungus gardens microbial communities from New Jersey, USA - TSNJ012 MetaG | ecosystem: Host-associated > Fungi > Mycelium > Unclassified | place: USA: New Jersey, Wharton State... | reverse complement strand
TGTCGCATGCCCGGTCCCTTTCTGAGTCGTGACAACCAGAAAGTACCCGGTTCGCGCCGGTTGGATCGGGCATGCCCTGCGACATTGTGAATCATTCCCCGGACAGCCCTGCGCTTCGCGGGGGAGGGATAAGATTGCGGCGCACCCTCACGAAATCGGTCCCGTGAATTTTTCCAGCACGGCCCAGGCCTCGTCGCCGTACTTCGCGCGCCATTCTTTGTAGAAACCGGCGGATTGGAGCTTGGCACGGAACGGCGCCGGGTCGACTTTGATGAATTCCATGCCCTTGGAGGTGAGATCGGCCTGCAGGGTGTCGTTGGCCTTCTTCACGTCCTCGCGCTGGTCGAGCGCCGATTGATTGAGATTCTTGGCGATCACGTCGCGCACATCGGCGGGAAGCCCCTGCCAGGCCTTGCCGTTCGCCAGGAACCAGAAGCCGTCCCACATGTGGTTGGTCTGCGAGAGATACTTCTGCACCTCGTAGAGCTTGGCGAAGAAAATCACCGCGAGCGGATTTTCCTGTCCCTCGACCACCTTGGTCTGCAGGGCGGAATAGACCTCCGAGAAGTTGATCGAGGTCGGCGCGGCGTCGAACGCCTTGAACATTGAAGTCCACAGCGGGCTCGGCGGCACGCGGATCTTGAACCCAGTGAGGTCGTCGGGCGTCTTGATCGGCCGCGTCGACGACGTGATCTGGCGAAACCCGTTGTCCCACGCCTGTTCCATGGCATGCAGGCCGGCCTTGTCGATCTGCGCGCGGATATAGGCGCCAAGCCCGCCGTCCATGGCCGGCCACACCTGATCGTAGCTGCCCCAGGCAAAGCCGATGCCGTTGATCGAGGCGACGGGCACGAGAGTCGAGAGGATCAACCCCGAAAGCGTGAAAAATTCGATCGCGCCCGAGCGCAGCTGGCTCAGCATGTCGGTGTCCGAGCCGAGCTGGTTGTTGGGGAATATCTCGATGTCGACGCGGCCGTTGGTCTGCGCCTTGATGCGATCCACCGCCTCCTTGGCGCGCACATTGAGCGGGTGCGTCACCGGAACGTTGTTGGCATATTTGAGGGAAAATTCCGGGGCGGCACGGGCGACCCACGGCATTGCGACGGTTACTCCGGCGGCGGCCCCGGCCAGAAGCGCGGTGCGCCGGGTGGCTAATATCTTCATGCTGCGTTCTCCATTATTCATGGAGCATGATCTTTTCCGAAAACCGGTCCCCATTTTTCGGGATCATGCTCTACGCCCGTGATGGAGCAGGCATCATGGGCAAGCGCCGCCGAGGCGGCAAGGGTGAGATAAACGAGGGAGGGACCGATGGCGAAGGCGAAATCCGCGGTCAAGGCGACGGGAAAGCGCAGGCCGTCCGCGCGCGCCGCGATCGTGACCGGCGGCGCCTCCGGGATTGGGCTTGCCTGCGCCGAGGCGCTCGTTCGCGCCGGCTGGCGCGTCGGCATTCTCGATCGCGACGAAAAGGCGCTCGCGCGCGCGCGCAGGCGCTTCCGCAACAACCGCGCGGTGCGCATCGCGCCGCTCGACGTCACCGACGAGCCGGCCGCCATCGCTGCGGTTACCGCCATGGCCGAGGCGTTCGGCCGCCTCGACGGCGTGCTCAACTCGGCCGGCATCGGTGCCGACGTGCCCGCGCTCGACACGCCGGTCGACCTGTTCCGCAAGGTGCTCGACATCAACGTGACCGGGACGTTCATCGTCGCCCGCGCCGCGGCGCGCATCATGAAGGACATGGGCGGCGGCGCAATCGTGAACGTCGGATCGATCGCGGGCGTGCGCGGCTCCAAGGGCCGCGTCGCCTACGGCGCGTCCAAGGGCGCGGTCCATACGCTCACCCAGGTGATGGCGGTCGACCTCGCGCGCTTCAACATCCGCGTCAACGCTATCGCGCCGGGGCCGGTGGAGACGCCGCTCGTCAAGGCGGTGCATACGCCGCAGGTGCGCCGCGCGTGGATTGGGACCGTGCCGATGCGCCGCTACGCGGCGCCCGAAGAGATGACCGGCACCGTGCTGTTCCTGCTCGATCCCGCGCAGTCCGGTTATCTCACCGGCGAGATCATCGCGGTCGACGGCGGCTTCCGCGGCGCCGGCATGATGCTGGAGGAGTGATACGAACTGCATCAAGTGATGGCCCGGACATCATCGCGCGCGCAGACGTAATCGCGCGCAGCAAACGGGGCGCGTGTTACGGCGCCCTCTCCCCTTGCGGGAGAGGGCTGCTCGACATGTTCAACAAACTCTGATGGGTGAGGGGGTCGGCACGACCCCTCTGGCGCTTTGGATTGGGTGCAGACGCTCGGCATACTCCATCCCTTCGATACGATAACCCACGCCAAATTCCGTTCATTTTTCGCAATGGGTCAATCCGTCATCGTTCGATCAAGGGGTAGATCCAGTTGTTTCGGCACACGTGCAGGGCCGCCAACACGTGAGCGGCGGGGGCGTTTCCTAGATCGACCGCCGCCGCCACGCTTCCGAGATCGGCGCGCAGGAACGGATTGGTCAGCTCCTCGAAGAAGAGCGTCGATGGGATCGTCGGTCGTCCGGCCTCACGCAGGTTGACGACCTCTTTGGCCCGCGCCCGCGGGGCAGTGTTTTGCGGCTCGATCGCCAACGCGAAGCGCACGTTGCTCGCGGTATATTCGTGACCGCAATACAGTTTGGTATCCGCGGGCAAATTGCGCAATTTGAGCATCGATTCCCACATGACGTTCGCGGTCGTTTCGAGCAGGCGGCCGCAGCCCACCGAAAACAGTGTGTCGCCGACAAGGACCGACTTTGCCGAATTGAACCAATATGAGAGGTGCCCGGCGGTGTGGCCGGGCGTCTCCAGCACGCGCCCACGCAGCGTCCCGATGGTCACGATATCTCCCTCGCCCACCGTCACGTCGATGTTCGCTATGCGCCCGGCTTCTTGGCGCGGCGCTACGACCCGGCAACCGTACCGGCCCTTCAATTCGGCGATTCCTCGGATATGGCCGGCGTGATGATGGGTCACCAGGATATCGGTGAGGCGCCAACTTTCGGCGCGCACCGCCTCTTCTACGGCCGCAGCGTCTGTCTCCCAAATCATCAACGCTGGAGGACAGGTCCATCTCGTATTAGACGTCAGCGCCCTCCAATCCCCTCCGAACAGCATACTTCACGAATTTCAAGTCGCCTTTGCGACCACCACGACCCTCCAAAGCTATGAATTGATCGGTTCGAAAACCATCATGACAAATGCAACATCGATTATGCTGGAAATTGTCCCTACTTTCTAGGTCTTCATAATACCTTCCTACTTTTTGATGGTACCGTGGAGAGGCCCCACATCGCGCTCGCACTTGGCCAAGACGCCTTCGAGCGATCTGAGATGTTCTTGCAGCTCGTGAACGCCTTCTGCCCATTGATTTGCATCCATCATCATCGACCGCCCCGCAATTGCCTCAACGAATTCGTTGTACTGGAGCAGGACGTTCACGAGTTCTAGGCAGCTCGGTCCCGCTTCCTCGCCCAGCATGAATAGCCGGTCAACATTCCGCTCAAGCATGGGCGGTATTGCTATCTGTTGGCTGTGTATGAGTGCTCCAACAGACTGGCCCACAAGCTTGCCGGCATGAGCACTGACTATGTTCCCCAGTCGCTCCGACGTATCCTTGAGGATCACTTCAAGCTTAAGGATTTCCGGATATATCGCCACGGCAATCGACAGTGTCTGTACACGATACCGCCGTCGCTCTGCCGCACCGACCCGCAGCGCTGCCCATACACTAATCCCAAGGGCCGTAATCGCGGCGAACGCTTGCAACCAAGCCGGAAGCTCCGGCCTCGATGCTATATTTCCAATCCAGGACAAGCAATTCGCCATGAGACTTTCTTAAGTCGCCCCTAGCTTCGCTATTATGATTTCCAACGCACATCACATCCCGTCGCGAGGTCGGCAAAATGTGCCCTAAATGACCCAAAAGCGGCTCTCGCTTTCCTCTCGAAGTCACGCCTTTTTTCAGGCGCAGCGTGACCCTTCAACACATTTCGCAATTCACGCAGCGTTCTCAACGGGGCAAGGATGGTCCGTGCGTCTTCTCGATCCACCCCTTTTCTAGCCAAGCATTCTTCGATCAATCTTAGAGACTGCCAGGCTGGATCAACAGTACAGCCCAGACTCTTTGCAAGAGTACGAAGCTCCTTCGAACGAAAGCCCTCTACGATCAGTTGATCCAACGCAAGAATTTCATTGGACCATTCAGCGGGCGAGGTGGTTACCGGATAATGGACTGCTTTGAACAAATCTTCGCCGCGAGCCACCCACCAAGGCGGGGGCGTCTCGTCGAGGGCATAAACTTTGCGCTTGAGCGAGTCTAGCCCATCATATTCCGTGTAGAAGTCTCCCTTGAAATCAGTCATAATGGCACGTTTAGACAAGGATGCATTCGGCCACTCGTTAAATGACTGCCAGTACAATTGCTCCCTATATGGAAGATATGACAGATATCTGAGATAGGTATGAACTTGCCCCGCTTCATCGATATCGTAGGTCTCAAGGCTCCATGTCCCCCTGCAGTGAATTGTTCTATCCCGAAGTTCATACTTTTCGGGATCAGCTTTGTATTTGTGAAGAACCTCAGCTCTGAAAAACGCCGGGCACATCTGTAATGGCAAAGGAGACTCCGGTTGAAAGTAGTTAGACAACCCCGCTGGATCACATGAAACCTCAATTCGTTCTTTCGTTTTAAGATCAACCGCTTTGAATGTTGCATATTGACGAGAGGCCGGGTCCCTCGCATTCATTCTGGCTTGCACAATTTGTTCCATCGTCACGGATGGGCGAACAATCATTCGACCATTCACATAGCTCGCATGCCCAGGCATCACGCCGCCGTTGTAAAATAGATCGGGAGCACTACGATTGAAAGTTTGCTGACCTGACCAGCCATTAAATGACCGGTGATCCACTCGCGTGAAATCAAAGAAAATTACCATTCCCATACCGCTGAGGCGCATGTATTCGCTAAACTCTTTCGTCAATATAGTCACCAAAGTCACATGCTCTGTCCAACTTCCCTCCCGATCTTCGGTTATGCAAATAACATCCTCTAAATCGCCATCCTCGTTCAGCCGACAATAAGCGTTCCGTTCCTCGATGAAATGAAGGTCGAGAGCGTGAACCAGCTTTTGGCTGATTTCGATGGGCCTTCGCTTGGAACCGGCAAAGAACCTTCTGAAGTATAGCTTTTCGCCATCCTCGAGGGATTTGCCTTGTCTCCCCAAGGGCGGCGACAAGTAGACCCGGTCAGGCTTTCCGCCGCCCGACACGTGATCAATCGCCCAGGCAGCGTCGAGCGAGACGAAATCTCGGCTTAATTCTTCTTGGTTCGGGGGATTGAGATTCCCGAGCGGCGCAAGAACGCCATGAATAAGCGCGCACGCACCGGACGCGAATAGAATCTGCCTATCCGATTGAACAGTCTGCTTTAGAAATTCGATCGATTTTTCGGCGCAAGACAACCACGCCCCAGCATCCGTCTTAGGAATCTGAGAAATGCTTGCAAATGTCCGAAGTAATCCGTCGTTTGCCGACATGTGTTGAACCGAATCCTGTCAAGGCCCCCTTTGAATCTGCGCCCCGAATGGCGACTTCGCAATATGACTGGCAAAGCTGGAGTGTGGTCGCGTCCGGCTGAAGCCGGTTGGCCTCTACTCGCCCCCTTAAAGCGCCGCGCTCCCGAACCGCTCGAAAACCTACTTTGTGCATCCGGACGAAACCAGGCTCAGCCGCATTTACCCTCTGGGACTCGTCCTCGCACTTATGACCTTTTTATTAGCGCCCCCGGAACCATACGCTACCTTGCGAGTTCTCGGGGTTTTGGGGCGATCATGACTTCAGCGGACGAGTATCGGCGCTATGCCGCCGATTGCGTGCGGGCTGCGCAATCCGCAACCAATGAAAACAGCAGGGCGCTCTTCCTGGAGATGGCCCAAAAATGGTCCGAGCTTGCCGACAATTAGGCCAGGGCAGGCGAGGAATCCCCATCCGGTTCGACCGTGGAAAACTCCGGTTAGTCCTCGGTGACCTTATTTCACTAATGCCTTTGGGCGCGTCCCTGCCATGACAAGCATGGCAGGGTCGGGCTCTACTCGCGCGAAGCGGCGCTCCCCGAGCCGCTTGGATCCCGAAAGCGCTGTTGTTCGCGATGCGGCTGCTTGCACGCTACGGGGCAGCGTGGTTCAACCGTCGAAATGAGAACGGTCCGAAAAAGTCGCTTGAACCCTCACCCGGGCGAGATTCTCATGGAGGAGTTCCTGCGGCCGGCAGCGCTGAGCCAGACGGCGCTCGCGCGCGCCATCGCCGTGCCGCCCCGCCGGGTCAACGAAATCGTCCTGGGCAAGCGCTCCATTACGGCGGATACCGATCTGCGTTTGTCGCGCTATTTCGGCGTCTCGGAGGGATTCTTTCTTGCGCTCCAGGCCGACCATGACCTTATGGAGCGCCGGCGTAAGATTGGCGCATTATTGAAATCGATCAAGCCACGGGAAAAGGTAGCGTGAGCATTTACGCGACGGCGACTGCCGCGCCGCTCGTTACCGACAGCGTCACTATGCTCGGCGCCGACGCGCGCGGGCGGGCGGCGATCGCGGCCTCGCACGGCGGCATTTACGCCGCCTATCTGGCGGCCAAGGCCGGCCTCAAGGCGGTGATTCTCAGCGACGCCGGCGTGGGGCGCGAGCGCGCCGGCATCGGCGGGCTCGCTTACCTCGCCACGATGGGCGTGCCGGCGGCTGCGATCGGCCACCGCTCGGCGCGCATCGGCGACGGCGTCGATTGCGCCAAGCGCGGCCTCATCAGCTACGTCAACGAACCGGCGGCCGCCGTCGGCATTCGCGCCGGCATGCATGCGAGCGTGGCTCTCGACCTCCTCGCCGCGAGCGACCTTCCGGCCGCGCCCATGCCGGCCCCGCAGGAAGAAACACGCCACCGGATTGCCGCAGCGGAGGCGGACAGGGTTGCGGTCTTCGCGCTCGACTCCGCCTCGCTGGTCAAGCCGGAGGACGCAGGCAACATCGTCCTGACCGGCTCGCACGGCGCGCTGCTCGGCGGCCGGCCGGAGACCGCCATGAAGATTGCCGTCTTCGCCGCGGTGTTCAGCGATGCCGATCGCGGCATCGAGGACTGCGGGATCGCCCGCCTGCCCGCGCTCGATCAACGCGGCATCGCCGGCGCTACGGTGAGCGCGTGGAGCGCGCGCATCGGCGACGGGCTTTCGACCTACCGCGACGGTATGGTCACGGCGGTGAACGAGACGGCCGCGCGCCACGGCGGCGAAATCGGCATCCCGGCCGCCGAACTCGTCGCGCGCCTCATCGCAGCGTGCGCAAAGGAGATCGTGTCATGAACGACGCCGCCTCGAATTCCGCGCGCAAGCTCAACGGCGGGCAGGCGCTCGCCGAGATGCTGCGCATCGCCGAAGCCGGCCCGATGTTCGGCATGGGCGGCTTTCAGCTCCTCCCCTTCTACGAGGCGGTGCGCGCGCTCGGGCTGAAGCATTTTCTCATCAACGACGAGCGCTGCGGCGCGTTCGCGGCCGACGCCTATGCGCGCGTCACCAATCGGCCGGGCGTGTGCGACGCGACCCTCGGTCCCGGCGCGACCAACCTCGTGACCGGTCTCGTGGAAAGTTTCAATGCCGGGATCCCGCAGGTGGTGTTCATCGGCGGCGCCAACCGCGACCACGCCGGCAGGAACATGACGCAGGAAGCGCGGCAGGCCGACATCCTGCGGCCGGCCGTCAAGGAGGTGATCCGTATCGAGGCGGTCAAGCGCGTGCCGGAACTGCTGCGCCGCGCCTTCGCGGTCGCGACCAGCGGGCGCCCCGGCCCGGTGGTGCTCGACGTGCCGGAGGACATTTGCCACGGCGATTATGTGTTCGATGCCGCCGACTTCTGGATCGACCCCTCGACCCTCAAGGCGCAAGCGCGCCGCACCCGGCCCGATCCGACCGACCTCGAACGCGCCGCGGCCATCATCGCCAAGGCGCAGCGGCCCCTGCTGCTCGTCGGCGGGGGCATCCATGTGTCGCAAGCCTATGAGGCGCTGCAAACGATCGCCGAAGCTCATGCCATTCCGGTCGCCCACACCATGTCGGGCAAGGGCGCAATCGCCTGCACGCATCCGCTTTCGGCCGGGCTGTTCGGCCGCTATTCGCGCATCGCCAACGAGCTGATCGCCGCCTCCGACGCGCTGATCGTGGTCGGCTGCAAGCTCGGCGAGATTGCGACGCGGCGGTTTCAGCTCATCCCCGCCGGCACGCCGCTCATTCACATCGACATCCTGCCGGAGGAACTCGGCCGCACCACCCGCGCCGAGGTGGCGCTCGCGGCCGATGCGCGGCTCGCGCTCGCCGATCTCGCGGCAACCCTCGGCGACGGCGCGGCCGCGCGGGCGCGGCGCAAGGCCTATGCGGACGAAGTCCCTGCGCGCATGGCCAAATGGCGCGCAGGCGCCGCGGACCGCCTGAAGTCGACCGAGAAACCGATCAACGTCGGCCGGTTGATCGACGAACTCAACGCCGTGATGCCCGAGGACGCGATCCTGGTGGCGGACGGCGGCTTTGCCGGCCACTGGGGCGGGCTGCTGTTCGACACCAAACAAGCCGGCCGCCACTTCATCGCCGACCGCGGATTGGCGTCGATCGGCTACGGCGTGCCTGGCAGCATGGGGGCGCAGATCGCCGCCGGCCGCCGCCGCGTCGTCGGGCTCACCGGCGACGGCGGCTTCAACATGACGATCGGCGAACTCGAGACCGCGCGCCGCGCCGGCACCCCGTTCGTGCTGTGCGTGTTCAACAACGCGGCCTCGGGTTACGTGAAGGCGCTGCAGCACTCGATGTTCGGCAAGGGCAATTATCAGTCTTCGGACCTGGTCGAGATGGATTATGCGGCGATCGCCCGGGCCATGGGCTGCCGCGGCATCCGGGTGGAAGAGCCTAACCAAGTCGGCGCCGCGCTGCGCGAGGGCCTCGCCAACACCTCGAGCCCGACCGTGCTCGACGTGGTCGTCACGCGCGACCCCGCCCGCATGCTGCCCGGCGTCGATGCCCGCGCGCTCACCGTAGAGAAGGGCGACCGGCCGGTGTAATCGATCGCGCCCCAGAATGTGGCCGGCGTGTAAGAGGCGTCATTTTAAGCGGAAAGGGCTCCGGTACCCACTTTTGCGGAAAATGCTCTAGAACGCCCGCGCCTGCACGCCTTCGGCATAGTACTTGAGGTATTGCCCGACGAAGTCGTGATCGACGAAACGCCGGTAAGCGTCGCAAAGCTGCTTCGTCACCGGCCCCCAGACCTGCCCCTTAGAGCCGATCTCCTGGCCGTTGAGGCGCGTGACCGGGCAGATGCAGAGCGAGGTCGAGGTCAAGAAGATCTCGTCGGCAGTGTAGGCGTCGTAAAGATCGATGTCGGCCTCGCGCAGCGGCAAGCCCTCATCGCGCGCGAGATCGATCACGGTCGCGCGGCTGACCCCGGGCAGCACGAATTTTTCGCGTGGGGTGAGGATTTCACCGTCGCGCACGGTGAAGATGTTCGACCCCATGCCCTCGCAGAGATTGCCATTGACGTCGAGCAGCACCGCCCAGGCCTCCGGATCGACGCTCTGCACCTCCTGATTGGCAACAATGAGATTGAGATAATTGTGCGTCTTCGCGCGCGGGGTGATCGAATCCGGCGGCACCCGGCGGTGCGAGGGGATCACCACGCGGATGCCATCTTTGAACAGCTTGGCACGCTGCTTGAGCGGCAGCGGCGCGCATTCGAGCACCACGTTGGGGCCATGGTGATCGAGATTGTCGCCGGGCACGTCCTTCACGCCGCGGCTGATGCGCTGGCCGATCCAGTAGTCGTCATCGGTCCCGAGCAGGTGACGGTTACGCTCGAACACCTCCTCGGTGAGCGCGCACATGCGCTGCGGCCCGAAGCCCGGATCGATGCGCAGATATTTGAGCGAACGATAAAGCCGGTCGACATGCTCCTTCACCTTGAACAGGCGGTGATTGAAGCTGCGCGTCATGTCGAAGGCGCCGTCGCCATAGACCCAACTCGAATCGCGGAACGGAATGCGCACCTCGCTCTCGGCCATGAACTCCCCGTTGAACCAGGCGACGCGTTCATTGGCGCGGGTATGCATGTCGTTCCCCTCTGTCGATCCATGACCCTCGTGACGAGCGTTCAACATAGGACGGGTTGAACCGGCGCGAAAGCCGTGTGAATTCCGGCAATTCAAACTCGGCGGCAGCCGCTTTAGTGCCGCAAAGCCTGCCGCCCCGATCGCGGTCATTGCCCGCGCAAGGCGATATCAAGCCGTTCGCATCATTCATCGCAGTGCGCGTACAATAGTCGATGGAAGGGCTGCGCGCATGAGAGGCTTTCAGCCTCGACTCGAAAGCGACCGAGTACATGGAGACGGAGAATGACCGCAGAGACAAAGCAATTCAGGCTCGGATTGGTCGGCTATGGCGAGATCGGCAGCACGGTCGGGCGGGGGCTAAGAGGCGCCGGGCTCGAGGCGATCTCGTCCTATGACAAGTACGCTTTCGACGGGCCCTATGCCGACCTTATTCAAAGCCGTGCACGGGAAGCCGGCGTCACCTTGGTGCGCTCGAACCAGGAACTAGCGGACGCCGCGGATTTGATCTTCAGCGTGACGCCGGGCTCCGCTTCGCTGGAGAGTGCGCAAGCATTCGCGCCTTGCTTGACGAGACGGCACGTCTTCACCGACTTCGCGTCGGCAACTCCCAAGATCAAGACCGGCGTCGCCGAACGCCTTAAGGGCACCGGCGCGCTCATCGGCGACGGATCGATCGAAGGATCGCCGGCGCAGGGTTATGCCATGCGCATGCTGTCGAGCGGAGCCGCGGGGCAGCGCGTCTGCGACCTGCTCGTGCCGTGGGGGATGCAGATCGAGTTCGTAGGCGAGAAGCTGGGCACCGCCTCGGGCATCAAGATTCTTCGTTCCGTCCTGATGAAAGGCATCGAAACGCTTGCCGACGAGATGCTGCTCGCTGCCCGTCATTACGGACTTGATGAGATCGTGCTCGCCTCCGCTGCGAAGACATTGGCGCGGCCGTGGATGGACACGGTGGCGAGCCTGACCTCTTCGGGCGTGATCCATGCCAAGCGTCGGGCCGAGGAACTCGAGATGTCTGCTGAAGCGGTCGCGGACGCCGGCGTCGAGCCGATTCTGGCCCGTGCCGTCGCGGCGCGTCTGCGTTGGAAGGAAGGGCTCGGTCTCAAGGATCATTTCAAGGGCGTTGTTCCTCCCAACTACAAGGAAGCTCTCGACGCTATGGAGATGAAGATGAAGGGGGCAAAGATCCGTTGATCAGCTGATCGCGGGAGTATGCCTTCCCCCTACAGCTCGAAACTCTGGCCGAGCATCGGCATCTCGACCTTGGTGCCCGACAGCAAGCCGGCGAACTTGCCCATCGTGGTCTCCTCGCCGTGGGTGAGGAACGTGCGGGGCGCGCCGGTGTGTCCTCGCCAACTCAGAAGCTCGGCTTGGTCGGCATGAGCGGAAAAGCCGTTGATCGTGTAGACCCGCGCGCGAACCGCGATATCCTTGCCAAGGACACGCACCTCTTTGGCGCCGTCGACGATCTGACGCCCAAGCGTGCCTGCGCTCTGATAGCCGACGAACACGATGCTGGCGTTGTCGTGCTCCAGGTTGTGCTTCAGGTGATGACGGATGCGCCCACCCGTGCACATGCCGGAGCCCGCCATGATGACAGCGCCACCGCGGATAGTGTTGATCGCCATCGAATCGGAGGTCGTGCGAGTGAGGCGTAGGCCCGGGAGCGCCAGCGGATCGCCGCCCGCCGCGATGAGCTTCGCGGTCTGATCGTCAAGGGATTCGGGGAAACGTTTGAACACCTCCGTTGCCGAGATTGCCATCGGCGAATCGAGGAACACCTGGACCGTGTTCGGCAAGCGGCCGGTCTCGATTCCGTGATGCATCACGCTGAGCAGCTCTTGCGCCCGCTCGAGCGCAAAGGTCGGGATCACCACGTTGCCGCCGCGGCGGAATGTGTCGGTGATCGCTCCGTAGAATTCCTCGATCGATGGCCCCAGCGGCTTGTGCAATCGATCGCCGTAGGTCGTCTCGACCACCGCCACGTCGGACTTTGGCGGCGTCGCCGGCCCGCGCAGCAGCGGCCGGCCTGCATTGCCGAGATCGCCGGAGAAGATGAGCTTGAGTTGGCGTCCGGCTTCCGCAAGATCGAGCACGATGCTCGCCGAGCCGAGAATATGGCCGGCATCGATGAACGTCGCGCGCACACCCGGGAACAGTTCAAGCGGTTGGTCGTAGCTGGCGGTCCGCTTGAACTTGTCCAGGCAATTCCTGGCGTCCGCCACCGTATACAGCGGCTGCGCACTCGCCCCCTCGGCGCCATGCCGCCCGGCACGGCGCGCCTGTTGCTCGATCTCTTCCTCCTGCAGATGCGCCGCGTCCAGCATGACAAGGCGGGCGAGTTCGCGGGTCGCGCCGGTCGCGATGACCTCGCCGCGGAACCCGCGCTTGTCCAGCAGCGGCAGGCGTCCGCAATGATCGAGATGGGCGTGCGTGAGCAAAACCAGGTCGATCGCCGACGCCTCGAACCCGAACGGCGCGGCGTTCTCCTCGTTGAGCTCGCGGCCGCCCTGGAACAGGCCGCAATCGATGAGGACCCGCTTGCCCCGGCATTCGACGAGGTGGCACGAGCCGGTAACGTCGCGGTTGGCGCCGTGGAAGGACAGTTTCAAGGCGATCACCCGGCCCCATACAGCGGTTTGCCGGCGGCCTCGTGCCAATGCAGGATGCCCCGCCAGATCTCCTCGGCGGTCTCGGCGAACCAGAACAGCGCGCGATCTTCCCGTGCGATTACGCCCTCGTCGAGCAGAAAATCGAAATCCACCGCGCGCCGCCAGAACGCCTCTCCGACCAGCACGATCGGCACCGGCTTCATCTTGCGAGTCTGCACCAGCGTGAGAATCTCGAATAGCTCATCCAAGGTGCCAAACCCGCCGGGAAACGCCACGAGCGCCTTAGCGCGCATCACGAAGTGCAGTTTGCGCAGGGCGAAGTAGTGGAACCGCACGCAGAGATCGGGCGTCACATAAGGATTCGGATACTGCTCGTGCGGCAGATCGATATTGAGGCCGATCGTCTTGGCGCCGACGTCGAACGAGCCGCGGTTGGCAGCCTCCATCATGCCGGGACCGCCCCCGGTCATGACGGCGATGCACGGGCTTCCAGGACTGCGGCCGGCCTCGCCCACCAGCCGGCCGAACGCGCGCGCCACGTCGTAATAATGGCTCTTGGCGAGGATCCGCTCGGCGGCGGCAAGACGGCGCGCGAACTCGGCATCTCCCGGCTTGCCGGCGAGCGCGGCGCGCAGCCCCTCGAGGTTGCGGCGCGCCGTCTCCGGCTCGCAGATACGCGTCGATCCGAACACCACGATCGTATGTTCGATCGCGTGGTCTTCGAACAGCAGCTCGGGCTTCTGGTACTCGAGCTGCAACCGCAGGCCACGCATGGCATCGCTGCCGACAAATTCGACGTCCTGCTCGGCGAGGCGGTAACCCGGGCTCTGCATGATGGCCGCGATTCTCGCCGGCGCATCCGGATCGTCGACCGGCGATTTCGGTGACTGCGACGGCAGGGGCTCGCTGCGCCGATGCGGATGTGGTGGACTAGGTACTTTGGCGCGCTTGTCGTTCATGTGTCTGATCGTCCTGACCGGCGGCGGCACTGTGTATCTGGGTGGCGTGCTTCATTTTTCTATCACTTCGCGTTCAAGATGGCTTCTGTCCGACCGTGCTCGACGTGGTCGTCACGCGCGATCCTGCGCGCATGCTGCCGGGCGTCGATGCCCACGCCCTCACTGTGGAGAAGGGCGACCGGCATCTCGGTTTGAGCGCGAATCGCAGCATCCCCGCGAGCGTCAGCCCCAACGGAATGGAAAAGCCGGTGCGAAGATCGCGTTCGCGGTTCCCAGCCGTGATGCTGTCGACCGTCAGCATCAGGATTTCGACCCCGGCGTCCTTGGCCCGCTGCAGCATGGCCCGGTTGAGTCCGCGGTCCTTATAAAAATGGAGCTGATAAATTTGGCTCGTCTCGTGCGCCCTGCGCAGCTCCTCGATACCGACGGTCCCGAGGGCAGACACGCCGAACATCGTACCGTATTTTGCGGCCGCCGCCGCGACGGCGCGCTCGCCGTCATGATGGAACAGGCGCTGCAAAGCGGTTGGAGAGCAATAGACCGGCAACGCGAGTTTCTGGCCCATCACGGTGACAGAGAGATCGACCTTCTCCACGCCCCGCAGGACGTTGGGTACAAAGTCGCAGCCTTCGAAGGCTTGGGTGTTTCGCCGGTGAGTCACTTCGTCGTCCGCCGCTCCATCGATGTAATCAAATATAGGGCGCGGCAATCGTCGCCTCGCCAGCTTGCGGAAGTCATGGAAATTATGACAGTCGTCCAAACGCATATTCGGTTCAGTTTTGACTGGGAGAGGAATGCGCCCCTCCGAGACTATGTCGGATGATCAGATTTACCAAATTTTGGCGGTCACGCGACATTGACATGGCCCTGCTAACGGGCCATCTTCTCGTCCAGGTAGATACGACCTGCTGCTTGCGCCCCTTTGGGGTACGGTGAACGTATCGCATTCTTTCATGACCCTTTGCCCGAACGAGCGGGTCAGCAACGCAAGCCCTGGCATCCCGCGTTCGTTCAAGCAAAGGATCAAGCTATGCGCGACTTCCGCGACGCCAAAGCCATGGCGCACACCCTGCGTGCGGCTCTCGCCGCGAAGGGTCTCAAGGTCACCGTCAGCCAAAGCCTCGAACTGATCGCCCAGGCGTTCGGGGTGGCCGATTGGAATACTCTCTCAGCCGCGATCCGCCCCGCGGCGGTTGGTCCCGCCAACAGCACACCCGCGCCTCAATTTCCTGACGTCACGATTTTTCACCGGGCCCTCGACTACGCCTATCGTCGAAAGCAACGGTTTGTGACGCTCGAGCACCTCCTGCTCGCCCTGATCGATGACGTCGACGCTTGCGCGGTCATGACGGCCTGCAAGCTCGATCTTGGCGTGCTCAGAGAAAAGCTCACCAATTATATCGACAACGAGATGAAAACGATCGCAATCGATGACGGGGGCGAGCCCAAACGAAGCGTTGCCTTTGAGCGCGTGGATCAACGCGCGGCGCTCTATGCAGAGGGACGAGGCCGTCCCAGGCGCACGGGGGCAGAGCTTCTCTTGGCGATATTCGTCGAGCGCAACAGCCCCGCCGCGCGGCTTCTCGGTGAGCAGAACATGAGCCGCGAGGACGCGATCGGCTTCATCATCCACGGCATCGCAAAGAAGGACATCGCCCGTGACCTCGACGGAAAGCGAGACGGAGACACCGCCGCTTAGCCACGGTGCGAATTGCAGCTCGATGCCTCTTAGCGGCACTTTGCAGACCTGACGGCGGGCGGTGCACTGCCGTCGTGGCACCTTGCGGACCCCGGCCCCGGACTGCACAATGTCCGCTAATGACAGGCGCGACGATCGGCATGTCGTCGTAACGGGAGGTCAGCGATGAGCATTGGCGTCGAGCTCGACTGTCTTAAAGGCATTCGCGTCGTGGACTTCACCCAGTTCGAGGCGGGACCCTCGTGCACGGAAGCCCTCGCGTGGCTCGGGGCCGAGGTGGTGAAGATCGAAAACCCGCGCACCGGCGACCCGGGCCGGCGGCTGCAGCCCGGCCATCCCGACGACCCGTGGTATTTCCATCAGTTCAACGCCAACAAGAAATCGGTGACGTTGAACCTCAAATCGCCGCGGGGGCTCGAGATCGTGCGCGAACTGCTCAAGAAGGCCGACGTCACAGTCGAGAACATGGCGCCCGGCACCATCGAGCGGCTGGGGCTTGGCTACGACGAGGTCCGCAAGCTCAATCCCGGCATCATCTATTGCCAGGTCAAGGGCTTCGGCACCGGCAGCCCGTACGAGCACAGCCTCGCGTTCGACATGATCGCGCAGGCCGCCGGCGGCACCTTCAGCGTTACCGGCGATGCCGATCGCCCGCCGGTGAAGCCCGGACCCTCCCTCGGCGATACCGGCACCGGCATGCTGATGGCGGTCAGCATCCTGGGCGCGCTCTACCAGCGTTCCCGGACCGGCCAGGGTCGCCGCCTGCAGGTGGCGATGCAGGACGCGATGCTCCATTACATGCGCGTGCCGTTTTCGCAGACCCAGCTCTCCGGCAAGGCGGCGATGCGCGACGGATCGAGCCGGTCGACCCCGGGCGGTCTCACGCCGCGCGCGCTCTACCCCTGCAAGCCCGGCGGGCCTAACGACTATGTCTATGTCTTCTGCAGCCGTGCCAACCCCGAGCACTGGCAACGCCTGCTCAAGGTCATCGGTCGCGAGGATCTGGCCGGCGACGCGCGCTACGACACGCAGGCCGCGCGCGGTAAGCGGACGGCGGAGGTCGACGAGATCATTGCCGCCTGGACCCGGCAGCACACCAAGGAAGAGGCGATGAAGTTGATCGGCGCCGCCGGCGTGCCGGCGGGGGCGGTCTTCGACACGCTGGAGCTCCTCAACGACCCTTCGTTCGACGAACGCGGCATCATGCAGACGATCGAGCACCCCACGACCGGCGAGGTCAAGGTTGTGGCTTGGCCGGTGCGTTTCGACGGCACGCCACCCGCGGTCAAGCCGTCGCCCCTGCTTGGCCAGCACGTCGACGACGTGCTCGGCGCGTGGCTCGGCATGGATGCCAAGGACCTCGCCGCGCTGCGCCAGGACGGCGTCGTCGGGCCGCCCGCGAATCCCGATCAGGTCGCTGCGGCCTAAAGCGCGACGACTTTTCTTCGCGTCGTCATCGCGCTTTAGCTTCTTGCTGGAGCATCCACGCGGCCGTGACCCGCTCATCCCGGGCGCGGGCTGCCGCGCGTCGTAGACGCGCTTAAGCAGGGAGACAGGTCATCATGGCCACGTCGCGCTTCGCGAAGAGCCTGACTGTCAGGGCATCGTCTCATTGGCGTCGGTCGCGCGCCGCTGTTCTGATTGGAGCCGTTTTGGTTGCGAGCCAAGTGCACGCGCAGCCACAATCGCCCCCCGAAGGCCGAATTGTCGTCGTCGGCGTAGGCAACGTTCGTGTCGCCCCGGACTATGGCCGCATTACCGGCGGCGTTACCACCAGGGCCAAGACCGTCAAAGAGGCGAGCGATGCCAACTCGAAACTGATGGGCACGGTCACCGCATCGCTGTCGGATGCCGGCATTGCGCAAACGGACATTCAGACCTCGCGATTTTCAATCCAGCCCGTGTATGCGCCAGGACAGCCGGGCGTCGAGCCTAAAATTTCGGGTTACAGCGTCTCCAATGAAGTCGAGGTCACCATTCGCCAAATCTCCAAGGTCGGCGACGTCCTCGATCGGCTGGTGGGTGCGGGAGCGACCAACATTGGAAACATTGCATTTCTAAACTCGGATCCTTCGAAGGCGCTCGACCAAGCCCGCGAAGCCGCAGTCGCCGACGCACGGCACAAAGCGGAACTCTATGCCCGCGCCTCCGGCGTGAGTCTCGGACGCGTCCTGTCGATCACGGAGGAGGCCGTGCGTGGAACACCCGTCCCTTTCGCGCGAACCTCAGCTAACGCGGCAGCAGCCGTCCCGATCGCCACCGGCGAGGACACTTTGGAAGCACGGATTACGGTCGGGTACGAGATTGCGCGCTAAAGCGCGATGATTTTTCTTCAAAACGTCATCTACATTTTATTTTTTGTTGGAGCATAGCCTTTTCCGGCCTGCCGCGCTCGCCAAAACCCGCATTGCCGAACCCCCGTGACGGTGTTGGCGGCATATGCTTTTTGCGCGTTTCACGTTTTTCACGCAGGTAATTTTTTTATCATTTCTTAGGGTTACATTCATTGCGCTGGGTGCGGGAACTTTCTAACGTCGCATTCTCGCCGCCTGTATGGCGGAGTCGTGTTCCTGCCCGGAGCGAGCTGCTTTCCCTTGCTCCGGCAGGATCCTGGATGGTTCTTGTAGAGTTCGCCTATGCCAAGCATAGCCATCGTCGACGACGACACGCAGGTCGGTGCCCTCATAGCGGATATGTTGGAAGGTGAAGGATACAACGTCGTATCCTACGGCGACTCCCAGACGGCGCTGCATCAAATCAGGGCCAGAGCGCCCGATCTTGTCATCCTCGACATCATCATGCCGAAGATGAATGGGATCGAGCTGTTGCGGCGCCTGCGGCAGAACTGCAACGTGCCGGTCATCTTCTTGACTGGACGACAAGAGGAAGCAGACGAGCTGCTTGGCTGGCAGACCGGCGCTGACGACTATATCCACAAGCCCTTCTCGCAACGCGTCCTGATCGAGCGCGTAAGGTCGGTACTGAGGCGGGTACGCGCCTTGCCCGAGCGCGACAGCGGGAGCGCAATCGTGGCTCGCGGCGACCTGCGCATCGATAAAGAACGCTTCACCTGCACCTGGAAGGGCGAACGTGTCGTCCTGACGCTCACCGAGTTTCGACTGTTGGAAGCGCTGGTCGCCAGAATCGGCGCAGTTCAGACCCGCGACGCTTTAAAAGCTTGCGCCTACGGGGATCAGGTTTACGTCGACGAACGAACGATCGACAGTCATATGAAGCGATTGCGCAAGAAGTTCCGGGCGGTTGATGCGGGATTCGACAGAGTTCAGACCTTATACGGCGTCGGCTATCGATTTAAGGAATGAGCGACGTTGGCCCGGCCGGCGCTGCTAGCGCGCGGGCGCGCCCGCGAGCAGCAAACCCTTCATGTAGCGTTGGCGGTCGCTGGCTTTCCTGAGCGGATAATGCCGGCCAAAGCGCTCGACCGTGAAATCGGGCTCGAGCGACAGCAGATTGCTGATGTAAAGCCTGGCTTCGTCACGCCGTCCAAGATGGCCGAGCGCGGCAATCAGCGGCTTATAGGCCGCGACGAAGTTGGGGTTCGCCTTCACGACCCGGCGCCCGACCAGAACAGCGCGCTCGTACTCGCCATTGAAGGTGTAAGCGATCGTGAACGCGGTTTCGAAATAGGAAGTGTACAAATGGGACGGCGCAAGTTCACGATAACGCTCCAGCCGCTCGAGCGCCACCTTGGGCTCGCCGATGTAGCAGTATGTCAGCGCGCTAAAGGCCCAGATGAACGCCAGGCTGGGATTTAGTCGCAACGCCTGATCAAAATAATGTAGCGCGGTGTCGAAGTCCTTGTCGCCATAGGCACAGCAGTGGGCATAGATGCCCAGCGCCTCGGCATTGTCCGGATCGAGCCGTATCGCGCGCAACGCATATTCACGCACTTTCGCCAGCGCCTGCCTGTCATCATTCGCCCAGCCCTGGCCGACGTAAAACAGATGCCAATGCGCCATCCAGGCCGCAGCCATGGAATTCTCGGGATCGATTTCGATCGCCCGTCTGATCAGCTCGCCGGCTTTTTCATATTTCGTTCGCTCCATGCTGAAAACCATCGGCATGGCGAGAAGCAGGAGCCCTGTCGCCCCATACTGCGCGCGCCGCTTCGGCCGCCCCTCGATGAAGATGATAACGGGGTCGATCCGGCTGACGATACGCGTGGTAACCAATTCATCCAATCGATGGAGTTCGTCGCGCGCCAGCTCGAAGGATTCACTCCAGGCGGGACGAACATGTTCGGCCAAATCCATCAGCCGCACGCTGATGCGTATTTTCTTTCTGTCGCTCAAGATGCTCCCATCGACGGCGTAATCGAGCCCGCGTGCGCGGAGCTGATGCTCATCAATGAAGCGTATCGACGGCGCAGGCTGCAGCGCGATCGGTGCGATGACGTCGAACCAGCGAAATCGCGCAAGTCCCGCGGCGATTTCCTGGCTGAGCGAAAACGCCAAGTCTCCTTCGCGCCGCTCGGAGCCGTGGGCGAGAAACGGCAGCACGCCGACACGCAGGCGATCGCGGCTGGCGATGGGTCCTTCCCCGGCATGCCGCGGCAAACGCGGCGCGGCCCGCGAATGGTCCTTCCGATCGGCGGAATCGAACTCCCGGCCGGGCGGAGGCGGCTCGCTGCGCTTGCGACCTTCGCTGCGTCTCGCCGTGGCGCGCAACACCTCGAGGCGCTCGCGTATTTCCGCGAGCACACTGCCGAGGCCCTGCGCCGCCCTGCCCTTTCCTCCGCTGCGTTCCAGCTCGCGTTGCAGCAGCAGTTCCAGCCGCTCGGCAATGCGCGTTCTCTCGGAGAGCAACCAATGATCAAAAGAGGCGCTGACGCCATCCAATCCCGCCAGCAATTCGCCGCGACAGAGGGCCTTCAAATCTCGATACGATGCATTCAGCGTCGTCGGTTCCAGCTCCAAGACCGCGAGCGCATCGACCCAGCACAGGTCGATATTGAGCCTGAGGATGTCGCGACCGGAAACGATCAACTCCTGCGAAAACTTGCCGAAAGTCGATGAAAGCTCGCGCAGCGCCTGGCGCAAGTTGGCGCGCGCCGACCTTTCCGACACCCGATCCCACAGCAAGCCGGCCAAACGGGCGCGCGAGACGTGCGCGCCGCCGGCCAAACACAGATAAGCAAGCAGCGCGCGCGCCCGGCTCCCGTGCGGAAGAATGTTGGAGCCAAGGTAAGTCGTCACCTGCATCGCCCCCAACAGGTGAATGCGCACGATGGCGCGATCCCGGGGCCGGTGTCCGGCGGCGGGTTCCGGGGCGCTCACGCTCCTGGCTTGGACAACCTCGGTCATGGCTCACTTGCGCTAGGCGGGGCTGCGCAGGGAACGTTAGCGGCGGTTCTGCCCTCTTTTTCGCGGCCGCAGGTCGCCCGATCGTCGCGAAGCTCGTTCGGTGCGAGACGTGACGTCGCGGCATCGAATCGAATCCGCGGAAGAGTAAACTTTATTATGTATCAGAATATAGCCGCAGATGAAACGGAGCAGTAAACCTGATTGTACATCGGAATTTACCCGCGGAGAAAACAGTGCCTACCTTCTCCTGGGCGCGAGGAACAACAGGAGCTCAGGGATGACGAATTCCCAGTCGCAGGTCACGGAGAAGCCGGCTGTCCGCGTCAGCGTGGACACCACCAAGGTGCGGATCGGCGCCATGACTCCCAGTTTTCCACCGGCAAACCAGGCGAAGGATTGACCCGCGCGACGCCTGCGTTTGAGGGTGCTCAACCTTCATCCGCAGCCGTTGCTCCGACGCGCCGCAACTAAGCAGCGCAAGGGGCAGGTGCTTTCACCTGCAGGTTACATTGACGGAAACAACGGGCCCCGCGCAGCCTCGTGCGGGGCCCGTTGTTCGCCGTTACTTGGCTTCCTGCAGATGTAGCTTCTTGACGACCTGCGCGTAGCGCTCCATGTCGCGCTTCATGAATGCGGCGTAGTTCGCAGTGCCGTTCTCCTCCATCACCATGCCCAGCTGCTCCATGCGCGCCGCCATCGTGGGCTCCCGCACGATCGCCGCGACTTCCGCCTGCAGGCGTGCGATTATCTGCGACGGCGTGCCGGCGGGCGCCTGCAGCCCCAATACGGTCGCGACGTCAAAGCCCCGCTGACCCAGTTCGTCGCACGTCGGGATCGCCGGGGTCGAGGGCGAGCGCGCCAACACGCTGACGCAATAGCCGCGCAGCTTTCCCGCCGCGATCAGCTCCATGACGTTGGGGATGCCAGACCAGCCGACCTCGATCTCGCCGGTCAGGAGACCGTGCACCATCGCCGAGCCGCCGCGGTAGGGCACGTGCAGCAGCTCGATGCCGGTCCCCTCGGCGAAAATCGCCATGGTGAGATGATGGATCGAACCGGCGCCGGCCGATCCGTAGCTCATCTTGCCCGGCTCCTTCTTGGCAAGGGCAATGAACTCATCGAGCGTGTCGGCCGGGACCTTGGGGTTGGCCGACATGATGGTCGGTAAGGCCACCAGCGCGGTCACCGGCGAAAAATCCTTGATCGGGTCTTAGCCGAGGTCGGGATTGAGCGCCGGGTTGATGGCGAGGGATCCGGAATCGCCGAACATCAGCACGTGTCCGTCGGGCCGCGCCCGCGCCACCATCTTGGCGGCGACGATGCCGCCGGCACCCGGCACGTTCTCGACGATGAACGGCCGGCCGAATTTGTCCGTGAATTTGTCGGCAAGGAGGCGTGCCATCACATCGGGATTGCCGCCGGGGCCGGAGGGCGCGATCAGCCGCACGGGCTGGGTCGGCCATGTCCCATCCTGGGCCATGGCTGCGGACGAAAGCAGGGCCAGCAGCAGCGCCGGAATCAGCAGCGTTTTTCCCACGACCATGACCCTCAGGCAGGGCCCCAGATTTCGTCGGCGAGTTCCACCACCAGCCGGAGCTTCTTCTCCTGTGCCTCCGGCGTGATCGGATTGCCGGTGTCGACGCTGGCGAAGCCGCACTGCGGGCTGACCGCGAGACGGTCGAGATCCAGCTCTCCCGCCGCTTCCTCGATACGCCTTTTCAGCGCGTCCTTGTTCTCCATTTGGGGCGTCTTGGTCGAGACAATGCCAAGCACCACGGTCTTGTGGCGCGGCACCAGACGCAACGGCGCGAACGTGCCGGCACGCGGCGTGTCGTACTCGAGGAAATAGAACTGGATGTCGAGCGCGTTGAACAGCCGCTCGGCCACCTCGTTGTAACTCCCCTCCGCATGCCACCGGCCGCCACGGTTGCCGCGGCACAGATGCATGCCGATCCGCATCCCCGGCGGCGCCTCCGCGAGCACCCGATTGGTGATGGCGACATATTTGTCGATCAGCGCGCTCCAGTCGTCTCCTCTCGCCTCAAGGGCCGCCTGCACTTCGGGATCGCCGAACTTGGCGAAGGCCGTCTCGTCGATCTGCACGTAACGGCAGCCGGCCTGCGCGAGTGCGTCAAGTTCGCGGCCGAACGCTTCCACGGTGTCGTCCCAGAACTGGTCGACGTCCGTATAGGCGGTGGCGAGCACGGCGGCGTCGCCGCCGCGGAAATGCAGCGCGCATGGCCCCGGGAGCGTGATCTTGGGCGTAAGCCTGGTGTGGGCCGCGATGAAGCTGAAGTCCGGGACGTTGATCGGCTCCTTCCACTGCACGCGGCTGCTAATCCGTGCGGTCGGCTGGCGGGCACGTTTGCCGGCCATGCCGGTCTGCGTGCCGCCCGTGGCGTCTTCGCCCGCGATCGTGTCGATGCTCAGATCGCCGAGTTGGCGGTAGAAGAAGCTGTGATAGGAGCGGCGGCGGAATTCGCCGTCGGTCGCAAGCCTCAGCCCGACGCGCTCTTGCAGCGCCAGCGCCTCCTTGATGGCGGCATCCTCGGCGGCGGCGAGCGCCGCGCCGCTGATCTCGCCGCGCGCGAACCTGTTGCGCTCATGGAGCAGGGACTGCGGACGAAGCAGGCTGCCGATGTGCTCGGCTCGGAATGGCGGATTGAGTCGTGATAGCAAGGCGCCCTCCGATGTTTCCGCGCCATGAATGGCCGATCAAAACGTCCCCGGATACTGCCCGCCGTCGATCAGTAAATTCTGGCCGGTGACGAAGCCGGCGTGCACCGAGCAGAGGAACGCCACGTAGGCGGCGACCTCGTCCGGCTCGCCGTAGCGCCCGGCCGGATTGGCGGCGGCGCGCTCCTGCCAGATTGCCTCGACGCTGCGCCCGGTTTGCGCGGCGAGCGCCGCTACGTGCTTGCGCTGACCGTCCGAGGCGACGATGCCGGGCAGGATATTGTTGATCGTCACGTTGCGCTTGATCGTCTCGCGCGCGATGCCGGCGACGAAGCCGACCAGACCCGAGCGGGCGCCGTTGGAAAGCGAAAGCTCGGGCTGCGCGATCTTCACGCTGCGCGAGACGATGTTGACGATGCGGCCGAAGCCGCGCGCCATCATGCCGTCGACGGTCAACCGGATCATCTCGATCGGCGCCAGCATCATGGCGTCGAGCGCCGCAATCCAATCTTCCCGCGCGTAGTCGCGAAAATCGCCGGGAGGCCGGCCGTCGGCATTGTTGAGCAGGATGTCCGGTTCGGGGCGGGCCGCGAGCGCCGCGCGCCGGCCGGCGTCGCTCGTCACGTCGCCGACCACCGCCGTGACGTCGGCCCCGGTCTCCGCCCGGATTTCCGCCGCCGCGCGCGCGAGCGGTTCGGCCGTGCGCGCCATGATCGTGACCGCGACGCCTTCGCGCGCGAGCGCCAACGCGCAGGCGCGTCCCATGCCGCGGCTCGCACCGGTCAGCAGCGCGCGCTTGCCGGCGAGCCCGAGATTCACTTCACGCCGCGATGGCCGCCGGCTTCGGCGTGTAGCCGTAGGCGGCCGCGAGCCCCAGCTCCTGCACGATGCGCACGCCGGCGGCGAGCGCCTCGCCCGTGAGCCCGGTGAGCGGCCGGCGCAGATCGCCCGCCGGGAGCCCCAGCGCCTTCATCAGCGACTTCACCGCCACCGGATTGATCGCCGAATAGGTGAAATGCAGCAGCGGCAGGAGCTCGAGATACGTGCGGCGGAAAGTTTCCGCGTCTTGATAGCTCGCCCACGGTTTCGACAGCGCGGCCATTTCGGCGGGCCCAATGTTGCCGGTCATGTTGGCGGTGCCGTGCCCGCCGAGGGTCATGGTCGGCACCACGAGGCCGAGGTTGGGCGAATCGCAGCACATCACCGCCACATCCGGCCGCGCGGCGAGCACCTGCGCCACCTGCGCGACGCGCGCGGTCGATTCCTTGTGCACCACGTAGTTCTCATGGCGGAACAGACGCAGCAGATTGTCCCAGTGCAGATCGGTCTTCACCCGCGGCGGGTTGTTGTAGATGCCGAGCGGCAGGTCGCTCGCGTCCGCCACGTCGAGGAAGAATTTTTCGATGTCGGCTTCCGACGCGCAGATATAGGCGGGCGCCGCCAGGATCGCGCCGTCGGCGCCATTGTCGCGGGCGAAGCGCACGCTCGCGATCGTCGCTTCGGTGTTGTTGCCGGTGCAGCCGAAGAAGATCGGCATGGTGGCGCGCTTCATCTTCGCGGTCTCGACGATGATGCGCTTCTTCTCCTCGGGGCTTAGCAGCGAGGTCTCGCCGGTCGAGCCCATGATCAGCACAGCCGCCGTGCCGTGGCGCGCATGAAAATCGATGAGGGTGCGGAACGCGCCGAAGTCCACCGCGCCGTCGGCGTTGAAGGGCGTGATCAGCGCGACGAAGGATCCCTCAAGCTTCATTTTGGCCATGGGCGGCTCCTGGCGGGAAAGGGTCGCAGGAAAGTATCAAATAGGCGCCAAGGCAACCAGCGCAGAATCAGCAGCCCAGCTTCCCGGCCAGGTCTTCGAGCCCCTGCGCGGCGATGTCGACCGGCTCCTTCGGGGCCGCTTCCCCGCGTCCCGGGCCGCGCTCGTTCGGCCGCGCGATATGGGCGGTGCGCAGCCCGGTTCCCGCCGCGGCCGCCAGGTCGTTGGTGTGCGCCGCGACCATCATGCACTCGGCGGCGGCGCAATTGAACGCCTCGGCCGACGCGAGATAAACGCGCGGCTTGGGCTTGTAGTCGCCGGCGACCTCGGCGCCGAGAATGGCGTCCCACCAAATGTCGTTGCGGCGCGCGAGGTCGGCCATGAGCGCGATGTTGCCGTTCGACACCGGCGCCAGCAGGAACCGCTGCCGCAGGCGCTTCATGCCGGGGGTGACGTCGGGCCACGCATCGAGGCGGTGCCAGGCGAGGTTCAAATCGCGCAAGGTGTCCTCGGGCAGGTCCTTGATCCCGAACCGCGGCAGGATGCGCTCGAGGTTGCGGCGATGGAGCACGTCGAGCTTGGAGAACGGGATGCGTCCCGAGCGCACCTCCTCCATGCCGGGCTGATATTCGTCGCGCCAGGCGTCGGCGAAGCCGAGCCAATCGAGCGCGTAGCCGCGCGGCTTGAGGATGGCCTCGGCTTCGCGCGCAATGCTCGTGCGCCAGTCGACCAAGGTGCCAAACACATCGAAGAACAGCGCTTTGACGGCGATCGGCATGAGATCGGCTCCCGCTCCTTAACGATTGAGGCGCAAAAGCGGCCGGAGTTCAAGCGGAAGCACCATGCCGGCGTTAACGAGATTCAACCATTCGTGAGCGCATGTTTTCTGCGCGCCGAAGGGTCCTTACATGCCAAAGCGTCACGTCGGGGGACGGCGGAAATGTCTTGGCAAATCCCGGGAGGGATGAATGAGCCATTCGTTGCTGAGCGCCGGTCCCTCCACCCACCTCAAGATCGTGGTCGTCGCACTCGCGGCCGCCATCCTGCTGGTCGCGGGCGCCATCGCCGCGCACGTGAACACGAGCCGCGGCCTCGCGCGCATGCAAGGGCCTGCGCCGGCGGTTCAGGCGGCAAAGCCGGTGAACTATACCGGCCGAAGCGGCACCGCCATTCGTTGAGTTTCACCTGATCTGATTGAGCCTCACCGCCGTCACGCGGCGCCGCGGTCGATTGACCCATCGCGTAGGCCTCTCTAGCTTCGCGACGAACCGGACGCGATCGGGGGCCCTGTCTTGACTGAAACGAACGACGGCGCGAGCGAAGCGCCGGCACCCGCCCTGCCGTTCGCGGCCGCTGCGGCGCTCGGGGTCGTGTTCGGCGATATCGGCACGAGCCCCCTCTACACGCTCAAGACCGTCCTGGCGCTGACTGGGGAACGGCCCGATGCGGCGGTCACGCTCGGGGCGCTGTCGCTCATCATCTGGACCCTCGTCGTCGT
>Ga0153928_1000263_pt1 | contig 26697 bp, 23 predicted proteins | sample TSNJ012MetaG_FD_106656 | JGI IMG/M metagenome (GOLD analysis project Ga0153928, IMG submission 106656) | Attine ant fungus gardens microbial communities from New Jersey, USA - TSNJ012 MetaG | ecosystem: Host-associated > Fungi > Mycelium > Unclassified | place: USA: New Jersey, Wharton State... | reverse complement strand
TCGCCGACCTCCTTGCCCATGAGCGCATGCGCCACGGGCGAGACGTAGGAGATCGTGCCGTGCGCGGGGTCGGCTTCGTCCTCGCCAACGATCCGGTAAGTCTGCCGGCGTCCGTCGTCGCGCGCGATCGTCACGGTCGAGCCGAAATGGACCGTGTCGTGGTCGGCCGGCGGGGTGACGACCTGGGCCGAGGACCGGCGTGCGGTCCAATAACGCAGGTCACGAGCGGCGAGCGCCAAAGCGCCGCGGTCATGCGAGCGCTGCGCCGCCGCATACTCTTCGTGCAGCCGCGCGAGCGTCGCCTCGATCGCGGCCAGCCCCTCCGGGGTGACGAGATTGGGGTGCGGCGGTATCGGCCGGTCCGGCAATTCGTCGAACGTATCCTCCCCGTCCTTGACGAAAGCTCTGCTCATGGGTGGTTCGCCTTAAGAGCCTATTTCTGAATTGGATGGGGGCTGCGCCGGCCGCTTTTGGCCGATCCGGCAGGAGCCGATCGAGGCAAAATGTATGGTCGTTTTGCCCGATTTGGAAGAATCCCCGAGACTCTTGGTCTCCTAGGCTGGAGGCGGGCTCAGGTCCTTCCCCGCGGCGCGCGGCCAGCTCCTGGGACCGCAAGCAAGATAAGGCGAAAAAAGGGGGCCGGACACCGCCCCACGCAGACGGCCCGTGCGGTGGGCCCGGCCTATTTTTTTTGAGTGGCCCCCACCGGATAGACGCTCGATCGCGCTGCGAAAGTTTGCTATCCTGCGTGGGCGGGGGCAATCGTTGTGAGCAAAAATACAGTCTGTCTGATCCGTCCACCGGCCGTCGAGGCTTTTCGCTTTGCGACGACATCGATCGCAATGCCGCTTGGGCTCGCTTACATTGCGGCGGCGCTCAAAGGTGCGGGGATCGGGGTGCATGTGGTCGATGCAGTCGGCGAGGCTCCTACGACGAGGGCCAGCTACTGCAAGGGCTATTTGGTGGGCCTTCACCTCGATCAGATCGTCGCCCGCGTTCCGCCCAATGCCGATATCATCGGGATCACCGTCATCTTCACGCATGAATGGCCGGAGGTGGTGCAGCTGATCGATCTCCTGCGCCGCCGCTTCCCCAAAGCGACAATCGTACTCGGCGGTGAGCACGTAACATCGCTACCCGAATTTTCGCTGCTGTCGTCGAAGGCCGACATCGCCGTGCTTGGCGAGGGAGAAGAGACGGTTGTCGAGCTGGTCTCTGCGTTGCGCGCGGGCAGGCCGCTCAGCGACATCGCTGGACTTGCCTATCGGGATAACGACAAAATCTGCGTCAATCGGCGTCGCGAACGCAAAACGAATATCGATGACATTGCTCTGCCCGATTGGGACAGCTTCTCGCCCGAGACTTATCACCGGCACCGTTTCGTGGGCGGAATGTTTTCGTCCCGCATGACCGTTCCAATTCTGGCAACGCGCGGCTGTCCGTACCAATGTACTTATTGCTCGGCGCCGAACATGTGGCTTCCGCGCTGGATTCCGCGCGATCCAGTCAAAGTCGTGGACGAGATCGAGACCTATGTGAAGAAATTCGGCGCAGGGAATTTCCCGTTCCAGGACCTGACCGCGATCATCAAGCGCGGTTGGATCAAAGCGTTCTGCGAAGAGCTGATCCGGCGCAATCTCAATATTCAATGGCAGTTGCCGACCGGCACACGTTCGGAAGCGATCGATCCGGAAATCGCTGGTCTGCTCAAGGCGTCGGGTATGACCAGCATGGCCTATGCCCCAGAATCGGGATCGGACTACACTCGGCGGCTCATCAAGAAAAAGATGACGGCAGACAAGCTGTTCGCCAGTATCGATGCCGCCACCGGCGCCGATCTGAATGTCGCCGTGTTCCTGGTCATCGGCTTTCCTCATGATCGGCCCGAACACATCGCCGAAAATCTTCCGTTTATCGATCGGCTCGCGGCTCATGGCGTCAACGATGTCTCCGTCGGCTTCTATATGGCCCTGCCGGGCACGGAATTGTTTCACAGCCTCTACGAAACAGGCCGGATCAAAATCGATCGTCGCTATTTCCGTCACATACTCGACGCGCTCGCGCTGGTGCCGTCGCAAAGCTATTGCAGCGCGATGACGCGATTCGCTCTGGCGAAGTGGAAATTCATCCTGTTACGGCGCTTCTACGGCGCTAAGAAAAGCAACGGCGAGGCCGGGCTCCTGGTGTCGACGCGCCGTGCGTTGAGTGGTTTATTCCACAGCGATGACCACGCGACCAAGCTGGAGACGGTTGCACGCAACGCGCTGACCAGTGGGATCGAGACCATTAAGGCAGCGTTCGGACCCCGTTATGTCAGCAAGGCCTCTGAGCGCGAGATGTTCGCCACATGGGATAACATTTATCGTCACGTTTATGATCAAAAACTCGCCAGCGGCGTGGCCGCTCGGGCGTCGATGGACCCGGCGGAGCTGCATCGCGACAACGTCATCCATATGCTGGCGAAAGAACACGCCACACGGCGTACCGTCGCTGTTGTCTCCACCTGATGAGTGCGATTTAGCCCGCGTGCTGGAACGCACTGGCAGTGATGAGGGAGATCACCGGGGCCGAAAGGGCGCCTTGCCGGCTGCCGAGGTCGGCGTTATTCGAGACCGATGCATGGCCATTCTGCCCGCCTTGGAAGAATCCCCGCGACAATCGCGAGCGGCGCGCGCGCTTTGATCGCGCGCAAAGGACCGTGGTTCCCGATCAATCTGCTGGTATTCGGGGCTCTCGCCGTCTGGCTGGCGTTCGTCGTCGCCCACTCGAGCATCGTGTTCGAACGACAGTACCTCTATGTGCGGGTGGTCGCGCTCGCTTACGCCGTCATCTTCACCTACCTCTCGTTTGTTCTCGGGCGCCCCGGCAATGCGCGGCTGCTCCTACATTTCGCCGCAGCCTGTATATGCGGCGAAATCGTGCTGCGCATGCTGGGTTCGACCGGAGCCGGGGTGAGGAACGACCGGCCGTGGCGGGAGCCGCGGCCCTATTTCATGTTCGGCGGCCCCACCGACGGCCGCACGGTGAATCTGCTCCCCGCCATGGACGAAGGCGCGGGAGGAGCGGTTCGTTTGAACGCCGAGGGCTTCCGCATCGATCGGCCGATCGTCACTCCCAAGCCGGCGGACGAGGTGCGCATCTTCTTCGTGGGCGGATCGACTGTGATCGGCGGCCGGCCGATCGAAAACACGATTCCCGCGGTCGTCGAAGCTCAGTTGCAGGCCAACGGACTGCCGCACGCACGCGCCTATAACTTCGGCGTGCTGAGCTTCGTGTCGGGCCAGGAGCTCGCCCTCCTGGTGCACCGGCTGATCGACCTGCAGCCCGATCTGGTGATTGCCTACGACGGCGGGAACGATCTCTTCGAACCATGGTTCTACGATCCACGGCCCGGGTATCCGTTCAATTTTGTCACCGAAGAGGAAGCGATGAGCGCGCTCGCCAACGCGCAGGGGGACGCAAAGACGATCGCGAGCCTGTCCCGCGACAGCGCGCTGTTGCAGGCGCTGCTGGGAACGGGCGATTGGGCCAGTCGCGTGTCGGACAGGCTCAATCGCCTCAAGGCCGGGATCGACTATGGAAGCGTGCGGTGGAAGGAGGAAGTGGTCGCCGCCTACGCCCGCAATCTCACGCAAATGTGCCGGTTCGCGCACGGGAACGGCACGTTGTTTGCCGCCTATTTCCAGCCGCTGCTCGCCTATTCCAAGGCGCTCGACGCCCGTCGGGTTGCTGACACGGGCGGCGACGCCGTGCTGCAGAGCTTGCGCGCGCAGCGGGACATGGCGGTGCGCGCCGTTGCCGCGCAATTTCCCGCGCCTGCGGCCGAAGCGGGATGCCGGTTCGGCGACCTCTCGCACGTTCTGGAAAACGACGCGGCTGCCTTCACCGATGCCATCCACGTCGACAACAAATCGAACCATTTGATCGGCCGGCGGATCGCCGAGGACCTCCTCGCGTGGCCCGCCCTGCGGGCGAAGGGGTCGGGCAGCAAATAACAACGTCATCCTGAGGAGCTCGGCGCGTACGCGCCGAGCGTCTCGAAGGATGGAAAACAATCGCCGTGCGTGCCTCCATCCTTCGAGACGTTCGGCGCTTCGCGTCGAACTCCTCAGGACGACGCCGAGTTAATTATTGCTCGGTAAACACCTGATCTAATTAAAATGCAGCCCGCCGTTCACCTGGACGGTCTGGCCGGTCATGTAGGGATTGGCGATGACCATCACCACGGCGTGCGCCACCTCCTCGGGCAACCCCATTCGTCCGATCGGAATCCGATTCGCCGCTTCCGCCGGCGGGATCGTCGTCATGTCGGTTTGGATGAGCGAAGGTGCCACCGCATTCACCGTGATGCCTGCTCGGGCGAGCCGGGCCGCATAGCCGCGCGTGAGCCCTTCCATGCCGGCTTTCGAGGCGTTGTAGTGAGCGCCGATCACGCCGGCGCCGCGCGCGGCACCGGAGGAAATATTGACGATGCGGCCCCAGCCGCGCTCGCGCATGCCGGCAAGCACGGCCTGGGTGCACAGGAACGCCGACTTGAGGTTGACCGCAATGGTGCGGTCGAAATCCGCCTCGCTCAGATCGTCGATCCCGCGGCGGAGCGCGATGCCGGCATTGTTGACCAGCACGTCGATCGGCCCGAGCTGCGCCGTCACCCGCGCGATCATCGCGTCGACCTCGGGACGCGCGGAAACATCCGCCTGGACCGCCATGGCCGTGCCGCCGCTCGTCCGGACGGCCGCCACCGCGGCCTCGGCATCGCCGGCGCGGCTGACATAGTTGACGGCAACTTTCGCGCCCTGCTCCGCCAAAGCGAGGGCGACGGCGCGGCCGATGCCGCGGGAACCGCCGGTGACGAGCGCGACGCGATTGCCGAGAGTGCTTGAAGGGGGCATTTGTTGATCCGTTTATTGCTCGGCGAGCTTCTTCAGGGCATCGCCGCTCAGCCGGAGTACGGTCCAATCGTCCACCGCCACCGCGCCCAATGATTTGTAGAACGCGATCGAGGGCGCGTTCCAATCCAGTACCTGCCATTCCAGCCGGGCGAACCCGTCGGCTTGGCAGCGCTGCGCGAGGTGCCGCAGCAGCGCTTTACCGATGCCGCGGCCGCGGTGGGCGGGCTCGACGAACAGGTCCTCCAAATAGAGGCCGTGGCGGCCGCGGAAAGTGGAGTAATTGTGGAACCAGAGAGCAAAACCGGCCGGCGCTCCGTCCCAGAAGGCCAGATCGCAGAACACCCGCGGGTTCGCTCCGAACAGATCGCGCACCAGATCGGCTTCGTTCGCCACAACCTGATCGAGCAAGCGTTCGTATTCCGCGAGCTTGCGCACGAACTCGAGGATGAGCGCGGCATCGGACCGTTCGGCGGAGCGGATCGCGAGCATGGCGGTCACGTGGGATGACGATTCTTCGAATCGTCATCCCACTCTAACTTATCTCGGAGCATTATCTTTTCCGAAAACCGGTACCCACTTTTCGGGATCATGCTGTAGCGCGGAGAGGCCGCGCACGGCGCGCACGCGCTCGCCCTCGATCACGTCCTTGAGCCGGCGCTCGTTGTCGGGCAGGCCCGAGCGGTCGAAATCCGCGTGCCACAGGTGCAGCACCGCGGTCGCATAGCGGCCGTCCTTGCGCCGCACGCCGGCGCGGATGAGGCGCACCATGATGTCGGAATCCTCGCGACCCCACCCGTTGAACGTGGCGTCGAACCCGTCGACCCGCGCGAGATCGTCGCGGCGGATGGCGAGGTTGGTGCCGCGGGCGCTGGGCCACGCCGCCGGCCCAAGCCGCCGCAGTGGGCCGAGCGGCAGCGAGACGAGCGGGATCACCCGGTTCACCTCGCCGCGCAGGCGATGCCGCATCCATTGGCCGAGGCCCCACAGCTCCGGCTCGAGATGCTCGCCCAGAATGCGCGCGGTGAGCGCCGGCCCGAGCAGGATGCGGTTGCCGGCCACGAACCAGCCCGGCGCCGCGAGGCCGCGATGGGCGGCAACGAAGCCGGGGCGCGGGACACAGTCCCCGTCGAGGAAGACGCACAGGTCCCCGGCGCTCTGAAGGATGGCGCGGTTGCGGATTTCCGCGAGGCGGAAGCCTCGGTCCTCGTGGCGCACGTGCGCGAGCGGAAAAGCCGCGCGGCGCGTCCACTGCGCAACGACATCTGCCGTCGCCGGCCCCGATCCGTCGTCGGCCACGAGCACCTCGAAGCGGCGATCGGTCTGGCGCGCGAGGCCGCGCAGCACGGCATCGAGGGCATCCTCGCGATTGTAGGTCGCGACGATGACCGAGATCAGCTCAGCCACGGCGCCGCCTTTCGAGCCAAGCCTTCATGTAGCGGTAGTAGCTGCCCTCGGCATTGGCGACGGCGAGAAGAAAGCCCTCGGCGCCGTCGAGAAACCCGAGGCGGAGCACATAGGCACGCAGGAACGAGCCGATGCCGTGGCCGATGCCGGTCATGAAACTTACGCGCCGCCCGGACGCGACGATCGCCTGCGCGCTCGCCGTCGAGTAGCGGTCGATGCGGGAAATCGCATCTTCGAGCTTGAGCACCGGATGGTGGATCAGCGGCTGGGAAAGCCGCGCGACCGGCCCCTCGCACACCACGCGCTCGTGGACGATCACGTCGGTGAAGCGCGCGCGGCCGCGGCGGAACAGGCGCAGCACATAATCGGGATGCCAGCCGGAATGGCGCAGCGGCTTCCCGCAGAAGCTCGACAGGCGCGGGAACTCGTAACCGTCCGCACGCCCGTCGGCGATGGCGCCTTTGATGACGGCGGCAAGCTGCGGCGTCACGCGTTCGTCGGCGTCGAGCGAGAGAACCCACTCGCCCTTGGCGAGCGAGAGCGCGTGGTTCTTCTGCGCCCCGAACCCCTCCCACGCGTGATAGGCGACGTTCGCGCCTTTCGCTCGCGCGAGCGCCACCGTCTCGTCGGTGCTGCCACAGTCGACCACGATGCGTTCGTCGCAGAACGCGAGGCTGTCCAAACAATCGGCGATGTTGCCCGCCTCGTCGCGGGTGATGACGATCGCGCTCAAGCGCGGCGCGGCAGGCTCGGCCGTCACTTCGCCACCGCGCGGCGCGCGCCCCACCAGGTGCCGTTGCGGATGCGGCGCGAGGCCTCGCGGAAGTGACGAAACGGCACGCCGAGATAATGCTTGCGGAAGAACTGCCAGCGACCGAACAGTCCGATGTCGACCGCCGCATCGGCCGGAACGTACCAGCTGTTGAGCCCGGTGCGCCGCATCCATTTGTAGCCATGCGCGGTGAGGCAGCGGTGCACATCGAGGTTCATCGCCAAATCTTCGATCAAAATCAGCCGCGGCCGCCAGCGAGCAAAATCGAAACCGGAGAGCGCCTCGATCTCGTGCCCTTCGATGTCGATCGAGAGGAAATCGATCGGGGCCGGCGCGCCAGCCTCGGCGAGGATTTCATCGAGCGTCTTCACCGGCACGTCGACCGTGCCTTCCGCCCGGGTGGTCGAGATGTTGAGATCCGGGTCGAAGGAGGAATGGATGCCGGCGAGATGAAGCTTCATGGTCCGGCCGGAATCGCGCGGCGAGGAACACGCCACGGGATAGACCTTGGCGCGGCGCCGCCGCTCCAGTTCGGCGGCGAGATCCGGCTGCGGCTCGACCAGCACGCCGGTCCAGCCGCGCTGTTCGAGGTGCCACGTCTGGGAGAGAAACTCCGGCTCGTTGGCGCCGACCTCGACGAAATAGCCGGTGCGCGCGCCGCCGAAGAACGCCTGCTTGAGGTCGTTCTCCACGTCGGGCGGGAACATCGCGCGCATCAGGTCGCTCACGCCTTGACGGACGGCTTCTTCTTGCCGGGCACCTGCGCCGGATCGCGCGAGCGGCTGACGAGCCGGGTGGTGCTGTGCCCGGGCACGAGGTCGACCAGCACCACCTCGCCGCCGGCCGCCTCGACCACGTCGTAGCCGACGACTTCCTCGCGCTTGTAGTCGCCGCCCTTGACCAGCACCGTCGGGCGCACGTGCCCGATCAATTCGAGCGGCGTGTCCTGGTCGAATATCACGACCAGATCGACCGCTTCGAGCGCCGCCAGCACTTCGGCGCGCGCCTGTTCGTTCTGGATCGGCCGATCGTTGCCCTTGATGCGGCGCGTGGAGGCGTCGCTGTTGAGCCCCACCACCAGCCGGTCGCAGCACGCGCGCGCCTCGGCCAGCACCTTGATGTGCCCGGGATGGATGAGGTCGAAGCAGCCGTTGGTGAACCCGATGCGCAGCCGTTGCCGGCGCCATTCGGCGAGCCGATCGTCGAGCACCGACCAGTCGAAGACGATTTTCTCCTCGGGCGCCAAGGTGGCGGCCGGCAGGATGCGCGAGCGCAACTCGGCCGCGGTGACCGCCGCGGTGCCACGCTTGCCGACCACCACGGCCGCGGCCGCGTTGGCGGCGCGCATGGCGGGCTCGAAGCCCGCACCCATGGCCAGCAACGCACCCAGCACCGCCACGACAGTATCTCCCGCCCCCGATACGTCACGCACGTTGACCGCGTACGCCGGCACGTGGACCGGCGGCTGGCCGCGCACGACGAGCGTCATGCCCTGCTCGCTGCGCGTGACCAGCACGGCCGCGCTCGCCGTCGTGCGGGCCAATTCGGCCGCCGCGGCCGCGACCTCGGCGTCGGTCACCGCGACCCGGCGGGTCGCGTCGGCCAGTTCCTTGCGGTTGGGCGTGATCAGGGTCGCGCCGCGGTAGACGGCGAAATCCACCGACTTCGGGTCGACCACGACCGGCTTGCCGAGTTTCGCTGCCGCTTCGATGATCGCCCGGACCACCCGATCGGTCAGCGTCCCCTTGGCGTAGTCGGAGAGCACCACGGCGCCCGCTTCCGGCAGGGCGGACATCGCGTGGCGGATAACCGCGTCCTCGATCTCGCCCGCGATCGGTTTTGCCACCTCCCAATCGGCACGTAGCATATGAGTCGACTGGCCGCGCTCGCCGGCGACGAAACGCACCTTGCGGGTGGTCGGGCGCGAGCGGTCGATCACCAGGCGCGCCTCGATGGCCTCCTCGGCCGCGAGCGCGGCGCGCACCGAGCGCGCGCCGTCGTCATCGCCGATCACGCCGACGAACAAACAACGCGCGCCGAGCGAGGCGACGTTGCGCGCGACGTTGCCGGCCCCGCCGATCACCGCCTCCTGGCGTGCCACCGCGATCACCGGCGCCGGCGCCTCCGGGGAGATGCGCGAGACCTCGCCATAGACGAACTCATCGAGCATGAGATCGCCGACGCACAGCACGGTCTGCGCGCCAAGCTCCGCCAGTCGATGCTCGAAATCGAATATCATGCCAGGTTACCTGCTCTCGCCTTCGTCCTCACCGGTACCGGTCCGCGCGGTCGAGAAATCGCGTGACGTAGCGCGCGACTGCATCGTTGAGCGGCGTGAACGGCGCCGCAAAGCCCGCCCGCCGCAGGTTCTCGACCGAGGCTTGGGTAAAATACTGGTAGCTGTCGCGTATCTCCAACGGCATGTCGATGTATTCGATGGCAGGCGCGCGTCCAAGCGTCGCGAACATCGCGAGCATCATGGCCCGAAAGCTCGAGGCTTGCCCGGTGCCGACGTTGAAAATGCCCCGCACCGACGGCGCCTCGATCAGCCATCGTACCACCGCGACCGCGTCATCCACATAGATGAAGTCGCGCTGCTGCTCGCCGTCCGCGATTCCGTTGCGGTGCGACTTGAACAGGCGCACCGGTTCGCCGCGCTTGGCGCCGTCGAAGACCCGCGCCAGCACGCTCGCCTGGGCGCCCTTGTGATACTCGTTCGGTCCGAACACGTTGAAGAATTTGAGACCCGCCCATTGCGGCGGCAGCTTATCGCCTTTGGCGAAGCGGTCGACCAGCGCGAGATCGAACAAATGTTTGCTCCAGCCGTAGAGATTCATCGGCTTGAGTCGTTTGAGCGCCTCGAGCGACCAGTCGTCGGAGAAGCCCGTGCTCGCGTCGCCGTAGGTCGCGGCCGAGGAAGCATAGATGAAGCGCGTGCCGCTCTGCGTACACCAATCGAGCAGCTGCAGCGAGCGGCGGAAATTCGCCTCGATCACGCGATCGGCGTCGACCGCCGTGGTGTCGGAGATCGCGCCGAGATGCGCGACCGCATCGAGCTTGCGTCCCCCGAGCCAGGACATAAGCTCCGCCGGCGGAACGAAATCGGCAATCTGGCGGTGCTGCAGGTTGCGCCACTTGCCGGCCGAGCCGAGGAGGTCGCATACGACCACGTCGGTGCGGCCGGCCTCATTGAGGCTTGCCACGACGTTCGATCCGATGAACCCGGCTCCCCCGGTTACCAGCAGCATCAAACAACCTTCTCGTCACGGACTTTTCTTCGACGGGGTAAAGGCGTTAATATTTTCGCCCGCGTCGCAGGTGGCCCCTCCTTTGCCGCACTCCGGCGGCCGGCGCAACATAGCTGGCAAGCATTTGTCCGGGCTGGACAAAACCCGACCCGCCGGGTAGGCGAGCGCGGCCCAGAGCAGCGGTAAATCCATCACTCGGGACCGAGCACGCGTGCGGATCTTGTCATTTCAGTCGGGGCCGCACGATGCGTCCGCAGCGGCGTTCGAGGATTACCGGCTCCTCGCCGCGGTCCAGGAAGAACGCCTGCGCCGCGAAAAGAGCTGGGGCGGCGACGTCCCCTGGCTCGCCATCGACGAAGTGCTGCGCATTGCCGGCTGGTCGCGTTTCGACGTCGACGCCATCGCGCTGATCCGCGGCATTTTCCCCGTGCACTATTTGCGCTTTTCGCTGCCGCACGACCTTTACTACACACTGCGGCGAAGCGCCGGAAAAGAACGACTCAGCCGCGACCTCTCCATCCTGTCGACGCGCACCGGCAAAAAATCGGAACAGCTGTTCCGTTTCGACCGCTTCATCGCCGAAAACGGCTTTCGTCCGGACGTGGACTTTCGCTTCGTCAATCATCACGAAGCCCACGCGCTCGCGGCACTGTTTTATACCGATTGGGACGACGCGCTCGTCTACACCGCCGACGGCATCGGCGACAACGTGAGCTACAGCATCCGTGCGCTCAAGGACGGCCGGCTCGAGTGCCTTTTTGGCGGCGACGAATGGCTCACGGTGCGGCAAGCACCCTACAACAGCCTTGCGACGGCCTACGGCCAGGCGACGCAAGCGGCGGGTTTTCGCATGTGGCGCCACGAGGGCAAGCTCACCGGCCTTTCCGCGCGCGGCGAGCCGATGTTGCGCGACGCGTTTGCGCGCCACTTCCGACTGGCCGACGACGGCCTGATCGCAAGCGATTTCACCACCTGGAAGTCCATGCTCGACGCGACGCGTGCGATCTGTGTCGGGCACGCGCGCGAGACCATCGCTGCTTCGATACAAAAACTCGTCGAAGATTTGATGTCGGGGGCGGTCGGACACTGGCTCGCGCGCACCAAGTCGCGGCGGCTTGCGCTCGCCGGCGGGCTGTTCGCCAATGTGCGCCTCAACCGCCTGCTCGCCGAGACGCTGCCGCTCGACGAAATCTTCATCTTTCCGGCCATGGGCGACGACGGTTTGGCGGTGGGCGCCGCGCTTGGCTATTTGCGCGACCGCGACGGGCTTGCGGCCTGGCTCGCCCAGCGGCGCCGGCTCGACAATCTCTACCTCGGGCGCGACTACGACGGCGAAATCGACGCCTGTTTGACGAGCGAAAAGCGCGTACGGCGGCTCGTCGGCGAGCCGAGCGCGACCGAGTTGGTCGAGGCGGGCAAGGCCGGCGCCATCTACGTGGGCCGCATGGAGCACGGCCCGCGCGCGCTCGGCGCGCGGAGCATCATCGCCAATCCCACCGATCCAACCATCAACGACCGCCTCAACAAACGGCTCGACCGCTCCGAGTTCATGCCGTTCGCGCCCTACGTGCTGGAAGAGGATGCCGCGCGGGTGTTCGAGATCACGCCGGTCAACCGCTATGCGGCCCGGTTCATGACCATCACCTGTGCGGTTCGGCCGGAATGGCGCGACCGCATCCCCGCGGTCGTGCACGTCGATGACACAGCTCGGCCGCAGATCGTGCGCGAGGCCGACAATCCGTTGTTTGCGGCGATCCTGCGCCGCTTCCGCGAGCGCACCGGCATCCCGGTGCTGATCAACACGAGCTTCAACGTGCACGAAGAGCCGATCGTGAACCGTCCGCAAGAGTGCCGGCAGGCGCTGATCGACGGCCGCGTGGATTTCGTCGTGACCAAACAAGCCGTCTACGTGGCCGATCCCGAGCAGTGAAAAAGAGTCGTGCAGGGATGACGACGTTTTCTTCCGCCGATGCCCGCCCGATCCTGATCGTGCCGTACATGTGGATTGGCGACTTCGTGCGCTGCCATTCGGTGGTCAAGGTGCTCAAATCGCGCTGGCCGGATCGGCCGGTGGACGTGCTCGCGACGGCGCTGTGCCGTCCGCTCGCCGACTACATGCCGGGGCTGCGCCAGGCGATTGCCGGGGACCTGCCGCGCAGCCGGGTCGCGGTTTCCGCGCAACGAGAGCTGGCAGCGCGCCTGCGCGCTAACGGTTACGGCCTCGCGCTCGTCATGCCGCGCACCTGGAAGGCGGCGCTGGCGCCGTTCCTCGCCGGCATCCCGCAGCGCATCGGCTTCGTGGGAGAGGCCCGTTTCGGGCTGCTCAACCAATGGCGCTGGGGCGAGCGCCGGCTGCCACGCATGGTCGACCGCTGCGCCGCGCTGGCCTTGCCCGAAGGCGCGCCGCTTCCCTCGGAGTGGCCGCTGCCGGAACTCATCGTGCCGGCCGCGGAGGTCGAAGCCTGGCGCGAACGGCGCGGCCTCGACACCGGCCGGCCGGCGGTCGCGCTGTGCCCGGGCGCGGTCGGGCCGTCGAAACGCTGGCCAGCGGCCGCCTACGGCGAGGTCGCCCGGGCGCTGACCTCCCGCGGCATGGCGGTCTGGGTGGTCGGCGGCCCCGACGAGGCGCAGGTCGCGGCGGAAATCACCTCGGCCGGCGGTCCGCTGACACGCGACCTCACCGGCCCCGACCTGCGCAATGCCATTCTCGCGCTCGCCGCCGCCCGCGCGGCGGTCTCGAACGATTCCGGCCTGCTGCACGTCGCGGCGGCGATCGGGATCCCGGCGATCGGCATTTTCGGCCCCACCAGCCCCTGGCACTGGGCGCCGCTCAATCCGCTCGCGGCCGTGATCGAGACGGCGAGCGAACTGCCCTGCCGGCCCTGCCACAAACCCACCTGCCGCCTGCGCCACCACCGCTGCATGCGCGACATCCCGGCCACGCAGGTAATGGAGGCGGTCGAGCGGGCGCTGGCGGCGTAGTCTATCGAGCGTAGGCGGGAACAGCGCCTGACGGGCAAGTTGCTGCAGGGTGTGCTATCTTGATTACGGAGCGGAACATGCCCAAAAAAGGTCGCCTGACCGACAGCGAGCTTGCCGAAATCCGTCGTCGCCGTCCTGGCGTGCGCGCCTCGCTCGCGTGCGAGGGCCTCTATCTTACGGAAGAAGAAGAAGCGTTGTTTGAACAGATGGACAAAGAGCGTTTGACGGCAGATGAACGCGCCGCACGTATCATTCAGCTTAGTCGTGCGAAACGCCGCAAGAAGGCTGTCGCCTCACACTGATGAGCGATCCATACTGCTATCCTGGTACGGATATCCTTCGAAACATTGAAGACATTCATGACGCTGAAGAGCTGGAAGCGTTCGAACGCTGGGTCACAGCCACGAGAATGGAAACGCTTCCGGATGACTTCCCTACCACTCCAGAAGGTTACCGCGCAATTCACCGGTACATCTTCCAGGACGTTTATGATTGGGCCGGCGAGTACCGCGTCGTGGATATTGCCCGAAGCGACAATCTATTTTGCTTGGTTCCTTACATAGCGCAGGAACTCGCGAAGCGTTTCGAGGTAATTCGAACAGAGCACAATTTGCGTGGACTTAGCGCCGCAGATTTTGCCACACGTGCGGCGGAGCACGTAATCGAGCTTAATGCCATTCACCCGTTCCGAGAGGGTAATGGTCGCACGCTCCGTGCTTTCCTTTTTCTGTTGGCACGGCAAGCCGGCCACGACATAGAGTTGGAACGGATCGAGCCAGCAATGTGGAACGAGGCCTCGCGAGTGAGCTTCCGTACCGGCGCCTCTCGAAGTATGCGCAAAATGATTGCGGACGCTATTCGATGACGATGGATGACAAGATAACTGAGCGGCCGAACGCGCCGAACCTTGTAAAGGAATCAAGGCTGCCGCCCGAGCCGCGCATCATCGTGATCGCGATGCGGCGGCTCGGCGACGTGCTGCTGACGACGCCGCTGGTGCGCAGCCTCAAGCGCGGCTTGCCCGGCGCGCGCGTTGACATGCTCGTATTCCGCGGCACCGAGGGCATCCTGGCGGGAAATCCCGACATCGATCGCGTGCGGACCGTCGGCACGCGCCCGACGCCGGCGGAATCGGTTGGCCTCGTACGATCGCTGTGGCGGCAATACGATCTCGCCGTCACCACGCAAACCGGTGACCGTCCGACGTTCCTTGCTTTCGCGGCCGGGCGAACGCGCGTGGGCCTCGTCCCTTCCGCGGGCGGCGGCGCGTGGTGGAAGCGACGCGTGCTGCACCAGCGCGTGCCGGCCGATCCCGACAGTCACCGCGTCATCGAACTGCTCGAGATTGCGCGTGCGCTCGGCGTGCCGCTCCAGCCGGAGCTGGTGCCGCCCACCGGCGCCTTTGCCGAGGCGGTGCGGCCGCACGGGCGCTATGCGGTCCTGCACGCCAATCCGCTCTACCGGTTTCGCCGCTGGACCGAGGAGGGTTGGCGCGCGCTCGCGCGCGCGTTGGCCGAGCGCGGGCTCAAGGTGATCGCGACCGGCGGACCCGATCCGGCCGAGCGCGCCTATCTCGATGCGCTGTGGAACGGTGCCGATCCCCCAGTCGAACGGCGCGACGGCAAGCTCGACTGGCCGCAGCTTGCCGCGCTCATCGGCGGCGCCGCCGTCTATGTCGGCCCCGACACCTCGATGAGTCATCTTGCCGCCGCGACCGGCTGCCCGACCGTCGCGCTCTATGGGCCCGCCAGTCCCCACGTCATCGGCCCATGGCCGGTCGGCGGGCTCAAATCGCCGTGGGCGCGCGCGGGCACCATCCAGCAGCGCGGCAACGTATGGGTGGTACAGAATCCATTGCCGTGCCTGCCGTGCGAGAAGCTCGGATGCGAAGGGCATTATCAGAGTTACAGCCAATGCCTCGACGAGCTGCCTACGCGCCAAGTGCTGGCGGCCGTCGACCAGGCGCTCGCGGCCGGGCGAACCGCTGCCTACAAACAAGCGCCGTCCGCGTGAGCACGAACTCCCCCTCGTCAGCCGACCCGCTGCACAATTATGCGGACGTGTGGGAGCGCAAGCCGGTCCTGCGCGCGGTCTACACGGATTTCTACGATCGCCTGGCGCCCGAGTGCCGGCCGGGAACGACGATCGAGATCGGCGGCGGCATCGGCAACCTCAAGCAACGCCTCGGCGAGGTGATTGCGACCGACATTCAGTTCGCGCCGTGGCTCGACTGCGTTGCCGATGCGCAACGGCTCCCCTTCGCTGCCAACGCAGCGGCCAACATCGTCATGGTCGACGTCCTGCATCACCTCGAATTTCCCGCCGTGTTCTTTCGCGAAGCGGCGCGGGTGCTGCGTCCCGGCGGGCGCGTGCTGATGGTGGAGCCGGCGATCACCCTGGGCAGCACGCTGTTTTATCGGCTGTTCCATCACGAGCCGGTGCGGACGTCGGCCGACGCGCTCGCCGACGGCACGCCGGACCCGGACCGCGACCCCTACGACTCGAACCAGGCGATCCCGACCATTCTCGCCACCCGGGACCGCGCGCGGTTTCACGCCCGGTTTCCCGAGCTTCGCATCATGCAAACGGAATGGTTCGCGCTGGCCGCCTATCCGCTCAGCGGCGGATTCCAGCCCTGGAGCCTCGTGAGCGCCGGGGCGGCGCGCCGCCTGATGCGGTTCGAGCGCGCGATCGAGCCGCTGGTCGGCCGGCTTGCCGCCTTTCGCGTCATGATCGTGATCGAGAAGCAGGCGAACCCGACGGCGCCCCGACGGCTTACCAGCGGCAGAACGGGAAAACGACCAGCGTGACGTGACGGGGAAGCCAGGCGCAGGCCTCCTGCGGCGGGTCGTGGCGCAGCACGGCCTTCATCGGTTCGAGATGCGCCCACACCACCGTGACCGCCAGCAAAACGATCGCCGCGTTCTGCGCCCATCGCCGCATTTGCAAATCCGGCAAATGCGCGAGAGCGAGCGCGGCCGCCAGGATCAGCAGCGGATCGGTGTAGGCGAAATACGGCGTCTGCAGGCTGCGCAACGAGAACACCGCATCGAGCGCCCACGCGGTGACGATCAACAAGGCGACCTGGAGCGGCAGCCGCCGCTCGCCGCGCCGCCACAGCACCACCGCGCCGACGAGCGCGAACCATTCGAGCAAAAGCGTCGGGCGCGCCGACGTACTGAACACGAAACTGTGCATCGCCAGCGCCTGCATGAAGCCCTTGGCAAGTGCCGCGGCGAAGGCCCCGGTGAGCATCTGCGGCTCGTGCGTGAGCGCTGCCGTTGCCACCGCGGCGGACGCAAACATGTGCTCGACCGGATTGGCGACGGCGATGACATTCTGCGGATGGTAACGAATGTCGAGCGCCAGCAGGCCCAGGCCGATCCCGCATGCGAGCGCGACCATGGCGGCAATCGTGTCGGGAAGAGGCACGCGGTACGCGGCCGCATAGCCCACCATGCTGCCCCCAACAAACAGAGCGATCAGCCACTGATAAATTCCGGACAGCCCACCGCCGATCGGGCGATAGATCGTGACACCCGCCAAACCTTGCGCGAGCAATAGCGATACCGGGTAGGCGATGGCGATTGCCAGCGCAGCGGCAACGATCGCGACGGCCCAGCGCCGGCCCGAGTCTTCACCTGCGTCGCCAGATCTCTTTTCTCCGAACGCCAGCGCGATGATCGGAATCGCAAGCGCCGGCAGGAGGGCCTGCACCTTCGTGATAATGGCAAGGCTCGCGCAGAGTCCGGCAAGCCCAATGTGGACAATCCGACGGATGCCGCCCGCGCGCGCGGCAACGACCACGAGCAGCAGCGCGCAAGTCACCAGTCCCGCGGACAGAAGCTCCGTGCGCATGATCCGGATGTGCAGGGCAACGCCGCCGGAATAGGCGAGTGCCATCGCCGCCATGAGCGCGATGCGCCAATCGCCGAGAAGGCGCCGCACCAGCGTCGCGTAGGTCCACACGAAAGCGATGCCGAGGATGAGCGAGAGGACGCGGCCCGCCTCGACCAAGTGCTGCCATGCGCGGTCGAAAGCGGCGACATCGCTCGCCGGCGGCAATTCCGAAAGGGCGTGCACCGGCAGGAGGCCGAGCCAGTGCAGCAGGGAGTACCACGCGGCCAGCAGCAGATGGTAGAGGTAACCGGGGTGGTCGAAATACTCCTGCGCGCGGCCATCGTTGAGCAGCAGGCCGTTATAGGCAAGCGCCAAGTCCTGGTCGGCGACGTTCCAGTACGGCATCGAGAAGCCGATCAGCAGCAGCGAGACCGCCATGCCGAGCGCGATCGCGACGAGCGATGTCTTCCAGCCATGGAAGAACACTTTGCCGAAACGGGCGGCCAAGCCGTCAGTCTGCATCGAAGCTGATCCCCTCGCCCCGCGCCGCGTTGCGTAGCGGGCTGACTTCTCTCCGAACCGTCATCCCGCCTTAGGTTATTCTTGGAGCATGATCTTTTCCGAAAACCGGTACCCACTTTTCGGGATCATGCTCGATGCCGCCCCCTTGCGGCAAAACCGCGGAACGGGCACTATCGCACTCCTCCCCGATCATCCAGGAAAAATTGCGCCCTCATGCTGTCGCCACTCGCTTCCGCGCAACCGCGTACCGTTGCGGACGCCATGGCGGCCGGCCAGTTCGGGCCGTCCGCCCTCAGGCGGCGCGCCGAGGAGGTGCGGCAGCATTACGACCGTCTCAGCGCCACGCGCGGCGAGTACGTCGAGAAGAACCGCTATTATTATGAGCAGATCTACCGCCTGCTCCGGTTCATCATTCCTCCGGGCAAGCGCGTCCTGCAGGTCGGCTGCCTGACCCCCGACTTTCTCAGTGCGGTCGCGCCCATCTACGGGGTCGGCATCGATTTCAGCGCCGGGCACGTCGAAGAGGCACGCCGGCGCTTTCCCCACCTGCAGTTCCGGCTGCACGAAAACTACGCGGTCGGGGCTGAGGAAACATTCGACTATATTCTCGTCACCGACATCAACGATCAGGTCGATCCGATCGCGACCTTGCGCGCGCTGCGCCCGGCGATGCACGACGACACGCGGCTCATCATCGATAACTACAATCATTTGTGGGAGCCGATCATCCGACTGTCCGAGTCGTCCGGAGTGAAATTTTCGCGTCCGCTGCAGAACTGGCTCTCGATCGACGACCTGCGCAACATCATGTCGCTCACCGACTACGAGCCGATGCAGGTGCACCGCACGGTCCTGCTGCCGAAGAAGGTCCCACTGCTCTCGGTGTTCGCCAATTCGTTCCTCGCGCGGCTTCCGGGCGTGCAGCGTCTCACGATCACCAACATGATCGTGGCACGGCCGATCCCGCCGCACGCGGCGCCGCGCGACTACACGGTCTCGATCGTCGTCCCCTGCCGCAACGAGGTCGGGAATGTCGCCGCCGCCGTCGATCGCATCCCCGACCTCGGATCGCATACCGAGATCATCTTCTGCGACGACAAGTCCACCGACGGCACCGCCGACGAGATACGCCGCGTCCAGGCGCTCAATCCCGACCGCGACATCAAGCTCTACCAAGGACCCGGGATCAACAAGGCCGCCAACGTGCGCACCGGCTTCGACCGCGCCGAGGGCGATATCCTGATGATCCTCGACGCCGACCTCACCACCATGCCGGAGGAGCTGCACTATTTTTACGACGTGATCGCCAGCGGAAAGGCGGAGTTCGTCAACGGCTCGCGCTTCATCTTTCCGATGGAAGGGGTCGCGATGCAGCCGCTCAATGCGATCGGCAACCGGTTTTTCAGCGGGCTCGTCTCCATCCTGCTCGGCCAGCGCGTGAGCGACACCCTGTGCGGCACCAAGGTTCTGTGGCGCCGCCATTGGCCGGCGATCCGCGCCCTGGTCGGCACCTGGGGGACCGACGACCGCTGGGGCGATTACGACCTTCTGTTCGGCGCCGCCAAGCTTCATCTACGCATCGTCGATCTGCCCGTGCATTATCAGGAACGGGTCAGCGGCGTGACCAAGATGACGGGGCGTTTGCGCAACGGCCTCGTCATGCTGCGCATGTGCTGGGCCGCCTTCGTCAAGTTCAAGCTCTACTAGGCGGGTCGCTAATGCCGCGAACCCGAAGTTCGCACTACGATTGCTGCGAGTCCGATTGCGAACTTCGGGTTCAAAGCGGCACTAGAATCATAGAGTTGCTAGTGTCCTTCGATTCCGAAGTTCGCATCGGAGGGCGCCGCAAGAACAGGCGAACTTCGGAATCGGGACACTAGGTGCGCATCCTCGTCACCGGATCGAGCGGGCTCATCGGCTCCGAGGCGGTCGACTATTTCGCCCGGCGCGGCCATGACGTTCATGGCCTCGACAACAACATGCGCGCCGATTTCTTCGGCCCCCAGGGCGACACCAGCTGGCGGCTGCGGCAGCTCGTGCAAAACCTGCGCAATTTCACGCACCACGACGTCGACATCCGCGACCGCGCCGCGGTGATGGACCTCTTCGCGGCACGCCCGATCGGCGCCGTGATTCATTGCGCCGCACAGCCGTCCCACGATCTCGCCAAGGACCGGCCATTCGACGACTTCGACGTGAATGCGACCGGCACCTTGAACCTGCTGGAAGCGGCGCGCCGGCACTGCCCGGAAGCCCCGTTCGTCTTCATGAGCACCAACAAGGTGTACGGCGACGCGCCCAACGAGCTGCCGCTGGTGGAGTTGCCGACCCGGTGGGATTACGCCGATCCGGCGTACCACCAGGGCGTCGACGAGACGATGCGCATCGATCAAAGCAAGCATAGCTTGTTCGGAGCATCGAAGGCGGCTGCGGACCTAATGGTTCAGGAGTACGGCCACTATTTCGGCATGCCGACCGCGTGCTTCCGCGGCGGCTGCCTCACCGGCCCCAATCACAGCGGGGTCGAGCTGCACGGCTTTCTCAGCTTCCTGGTCAAGACCGCCTTGCGCGGCAAGACGTTCACGGTGTTCGGCTACAAGGGCAAGCAGGTGCGCGACCAGATTCACAGCCTCGACGTGGTGCGCGCGTTCGAGGCATTCATCGCGGCGCCGCGCGCGGGAGAGGTCTATAACCTCGGCGGCGGCCGCGAGAGCAATGCCTCCATTCTCGAATGTTTCGCCATGATCGAGGCCACCACCGGCCGCAAGGTGGCGTGGCGCTACGACGAAAAAAACCGCGAGGGCGACCACATCTGCTACATCAGCGACATGACAAAATTCCGCGCTCATTATCCGGGATGGTCGCTGACACGGCTCGTTCCCGACATCGTCGAGGAAATGGTGCGGGCCGAGGCGCTGGTGAGCTGAGCGCTTGAGCATGATCCCGAAAAAGCCTGCTCCGCACTCGATGCGGGGTGGGTACCGGTTTTCGGAAAAGATCAGGCTCCAGCAAGCGCGCTTGCGCGGCAAGGCGCCGCCCGGTACCAAACGGATCACGGGAATCTCATGGCCGATTCGTCCGAAAATGCGATTGCGCGGTATTTTCGCGAATCGTGCGAGGTCCTCGCACGGGCCGCGGACGACCCGGAGCTGCGCCGTTGTCTTGCCGCGATCGCCGACCGCGTCGCCCGCTCGTTGCGCGCGGGCGGCAAGGTGCTGCTCGCCGGCAACGGCGGCAGCGCTGCGGACGCGCAGCACATCGCCGCCGAGTTCGTCTCGCGGTTCAAGTTCGACCGCAATCCCTTGCCGGCGGTCGCGCTGACGACCGACAGCTCCATTCTCACCGCGATCGGCAACGATTACGGCTTTGAGAAGGTGTTCGAGCGCCAGGTGCGCGGGCTCGCCCGCGCCGGCGACGTCTTCATCGGCATCTCCACCTCGGGCCGCTCCGCCAATGTGCTCGCCGGGCTGCGCGCGGCCCGCGAGATCGGCCTGACCACCGTCGGTTTCACCGGCAGCGGCGGCGAGATGCGCGCATTGTGCGATCTCACGGTCGCGGCGCCGTCGAACGATACCGCGCTGATCCAGCAGATTCATATCGTGGCGGCGCACACCGTTTGCTTGCTGGTCGAACGCGATCTGTTCGGCGCGGCGCAGGCGCAGCCCGAGACGGCGGGTGCGGCAGGAATGCGTTCGCGATGACCATCCTCGTCACCGGCGGCGCCGGATACATCGGAAGCCACATGGTGCACGCGCTGACGGACGCCGGCGAACCCGTCGTGGTGCTCGACAATCTCGTCACCGGTTTCGATTGGGCGGTGGCCGAAGGCGTGCCGCTCGTCGTCGGCGACACCGGCGATCAGCCCCGCGTCGCCTCGATCATCGCCGAGCACGGCATCGACGCGATCATCCACTTTGCAGCGTCGACCGTGGTGCCGGAATCCGTCGCCGCGCCGCTCGCCTACTATCGCAACAACACGGTCAATTCCCGCGCGCTGATCGAGACCGCGATCAACGGCGGCGTCAAGCATTTCATCTTTTCCTCGACCGCGGCGGTCTATGGCAATCCCGAGCACGTCCCGGTGACCGAGGACGCGCCCGCCATGCCGATGTCGCCCTATGGCTCGTCCAAGCTGATGACCGAGACGATGCTGCGCGACGCCGGCCATGCGCACGGGCTCGGTTACGTGATCCTGCGCTATTTCAACGTCGCCGGCGCCGATCCGCGGCTGCGCACCGGGCAATCGACCCGCAACGCCACCCATCTCATCAAAGTCGCGACCGAGGCGGCGGTGGGGCTGCGCGAGAAAGTCGAAGTGTTCGGCACCGATTATCCGACCGCGGACGGCACCGGCATCCGCGACTACATCCACGTGGCCGATCTCGCGCGAGCGCATTCCGACGCGCTGCGGCATCTGCGCGCGGGCGGCGCTTCGCTCACGCTCAATTGCGGCTACGGCCACGGATTTTCCGTGCTCGAGGTGATCGACACGGTCAAGCGCGTGTCGGGCGTCGATTTCCGCGTCGAGATCGGCCCGCGCCGGCCGGGCGATCCGGCGCAAGTGGTGGCCGCCGCCGAACGCGCACGCGCGCTGCTCGGCTGGCGCCCGCAGCTCGACGACCTGGCGACCATCGTGGCGCACGCGCTCGCCTGGCAGAAGAAGCTCGTCACCCGCAATCGCTAAAACGCGGGCAATATGACTTGAAAAACCCGCACTGGCCGGGCAGGAACGGCCTAAAGCGGGTGATTTTTCTTCGAAATCGTCACCCCGCTTTAGGTTAATGGTGGAGCATGATCTTTTCCGAAAACCGGTGCCCACCCCGCATCGAGTGCGGGGCAAGCTTTTTCGGGATCATGCTCTAGCGGAGCACGCATGCTTTCGTCCCGTTTCGAAAAGCTGTTCGCCGACCCGGAGGGCGCGTTCGCGCTGATTCGGCGACTGTTGCTCGAACACGCGGCGGAGCGGTGGAAACGCTACGCCTTGGCCTTCATGCTGATGGCGGTGACCGCCGCCTGCACCGCGCTGATCGCTTATCTGCTCAAATACGTCGTCAACGAGACTTATATCGGGCGTGATTTTGGCGCGATCGTCGTGCTCGGCATCTGTGCCATGGTGCTTTACATCCTCATCGGAGCGAGCACCTACGGCCACACGGTCGTGCTCGCGCACATCAACAGCCGCATCGTCGCCGATATTCAGCAGAAGACCTTCGACAAGATCCTCAACCAGGGCCTCGGCTATTTTGCCGATCGGCACACTTCTGACTTCATCGCGCGCCTCGCCGCCGGCACGACGGCCGTGACTCAGGTGCTCAACCTGCTGATCCTCGCTCTCGGCCGCGACCTCCTCACCTTGATCGGCCTTGCCGTGGTCATGGCGGTCCAGGATCCGGTGCTGTTCTTCATCGGGGTGGTCGGGGTGCCGCCGGCGATGTTGGTTTTACGCAAGCTGATCCGCCGCATCCGGGTGATTGCGCATAGCCAGTTCACCGGCGGTGCGCGCATCCTCGAGACCCTGCAGGAAACTCTTCAGGGCATCCGCATCGTCAAGTCGTTCACGCTTGAGGAAGAGATGCGCGCGCGCTTCGCCGTAAGCGTTGCCGAAATAGAAAACGCGGCGAACAAAATGGCGCGCGTCGCCAACCGCGCAAGCCCGCTGATGGAAACGATCGCGGGGGTAGGGGTGGCGCTCGCGGTGATCTACAGCGGTTATCGGGTGATCAACACCGGCGCGACGGCGGGCGAGCTGGTCGCGTTCGTCGCCGCCTTCGTGTTCGCGTTCGAACCGGCGAAGCGCCTGGCGCGGCTCAACATCGACCTCAACGCGAACCTGATCGGCGCCAAGGTTCTTTATGAACTGATCGACGCCCCGCCGACCGAACCGATTGCCGGCGATGAGCCGCCGCTGGTGCTCAGCCCGGCGGTGCGCATCGAATTTTCCGGCGTGCGCTTCGCCTACCGCAAGGACGAGCCGGTGATCCGCGGCATGTCCTTCGTTGCCGAGCCCGGCAAAGTGACCGCGCTCGTCGGCGCGTCCGGCGGCGGCAAGTCGACAGTGCTCAACCTGCTGCTGCGTTTCTACGATCCCGACAGCGGCACGATCACGGTCGACGGACGCGACACCTGGCTGCTGCCGCGCCGCGCCTTGCGCCGGCAGATCGGCTACGTCGGACAACAGGTGCATCTGTTCCGCGGCTCGATCCGCGACAACATTGCGTTCGGCAAGCCGGGTGCGAGCGAGGCCGAGATCATCGCCGCCGCGCGCGCCGCGCACGCGCACGATTTCATCACGGATTTCCCGGCGGGCTACGCCACCGAGGTCGGCGAACACGGGTTGCTGCTCTCGGGCGGACAGCGCCAGCGCGTTGCGATCGCGCGCGCGCTCATCAAGAACGCGCCCATCATCCTGCTCGACGAGGCGACCGCCGCGCTCGACAGCGAGTCCGAACGGCAGGTGCAGGACGCGATGGCGCACCTGTGCGAAGGACGCACCACCGTCGTGGTGGCGCATCGCCTCGCCACGATCATGCACGCAGACCGCATCCTCGTGGTCGAGCACGGCACGGTGGTGGAGACCGGGCGGCACGACGAGCTGCTGCGCAAAGGCGGCCGTTACGCCGCCTTCTACCGCGCGCAGCTCAAGGAACAGGGTGCGCCGCGCGAGCCGGTCGCAGCCATGGCGTCCTCCGGTTGATCGCGTCCCCGCCGGCTCTAGAAGAAGATGCCGGCAACGCCCCCATAAAGGCCGAACAGCACGGTTGCGGCGATCACCACCGCAACCACCCCCGCATAAAGGCCTTGCAGCCGATGCGCCGGTGGCAGCCGCCGCGCCAGGAGGTAGAGAAAGCCGAGCACGATCGGCAGCAGCAGCGCGTTCATCACCTGCACGCCGACGCTCAGGCTGACGAGGTTGACGCCGGAGACGATGATGAGCGCGCCGGCGATGAGCGTGGCGGCATAGATGCCGTAGAACCAGGGCGCCTCGTGCGGCTCATGCTCGAGCGAATGCTTGACGCCGATCACTTCGCTCAACGTGCGCGCCGCCGTGAGCGTCACGACGATGGTGGCGACGACGGCGGAGCCCGACAGGCCGAGGCCGAACAAAAGCTTGCCGGTCGCCTCGCCCAGGAATGGCGTGATCGCATCGGCGATCTGCTGGACCGTGTCGAGCGAGCCCGAACGGGTCGACCCGGCGAGCGTCGCGGCGGTCGCCACCAGAATGGCAGCCATGATGATCTGGGTGAGCACCGCGCCGGACGCAGTGTCGAGGCGCGCCGCGGGAAGGTCATCGACGGTGAGGCCTTTCTCGACGACCGAGGACTGCTGATAGAACACCATCCACGGCATGATCACGGCGCCGATGTTCGCGGCCACCAGATAGAGGTATTTCGGATCGCGCCAAGCGATGTCGATCGAGCCGGCGGCAAGGTCGTGCAGCCCCGGGTGCGCCTTCCACGCCACCGCCAGGAACACCAGCTCGAAGGCTCCGACCGCGATCGCGATGCGTTCAACGGAAAGGTAGGAGCCGCGATACGCCATCACGATGAGCACGACGACGATCAGCGTCGCGGTGACCCAGGTGGGCACGCCCATCATCAATCCGACGCCGGCAAGTCCGCTCATCTCGCTCAGCAGCGCGCCGATGCACGCGAGCACCAACGTCGCCACCGACAACCACGCCCAGGCGCGGCCGAAGTGATCGCGGATCATTTCGGCGTGGCCCTTGCGGCTGACGACGCCTAGCCGCACCGTGAGTTCCTGGACCATGAACAGGATGGGCACGAGAACGAGCTGCAGCAGCAGCAGGCGGTAGCCCCATTCGGCGCCGCTTTGTGCCGCGGTGATCACGCTGCCGGCGTCGGTGTCGGCAAGCATCACCACGATGCCCGGCCCGGCGACGGCGCCAAACCGACGCCAGCTCACATACGGCCGGCCGGAACGACTGGTGACCTCGGAAGGCTGCACGTTACGCATTGTTACTCATTGCTCAAGTACGCGTCGGGCTCCAACGTCCTTAGTTGATCTCCGTTACGAAAGTAAGAGTGCGATCGGCGACATGAAAGGCCGCACCGACAGACTAGAACCGTTCCAGAGTTTGCGTCGGCATTTCGCGACGTGTGCGGTTCGGCGATTGACGCAGGCGCTCTCGGCCATTATCGCAAGGCGCCCGATCTCCCGCCCGTCAATGAACCAAACGGAAAGCTCATGAGCGACCAATACGTCATTGCGCCGCCGCCGCAGGCCTCGATCGCGGTGGCCGGCACCTCCGGCCGGTTTCCGGTGCGCCGCATCTGGTGCGTGGGGCGCAACTACATCGAGCACATCCGCGAGATGGGGCAGGACGAGCGGGCGCCGCCGTTCTTCTTCGCCAAACCGGCGGACGCGCTGGTGCCGGACGGCGCAACCGTGCCCTACCCGCCGCTCACCAAGGACCTGCATTTCGAGATCGAACTCGTCGTGGCGCTCAAGGGCGGCGGCCGCAACCTCGCGCCGGAGCGCGCGCTCGATCTCATCTACGGCTACGGCGTCGGGATCGACCTGACGCGGCGCGACCTGCAGATCGCCTCGCGCGATGTCAAGCGCCCGTGGGAAATCGGCAAGGCGTTCGATAACTCCGCGCCGTGCGGCGCGCTGCGCCCGGCGGCGGAGATCGGCCATCCGAAAAAAGGCCGCATCTATCTCAAGGTCAACGGCACGGTGCGCCAGGACGGCGACCTCGAGCAGATGATCTGGAACGTGCCGGAGGTGATCGCCAAGCTCTCCGAGCAGGTGGCGCTCGCCGCGGGCGACGTCATCATGACCGGGACACCGTCGGGCGTCGGCGCGGTCGTTGCCGGCGACAAGCTCGAGGGCGGCGTCGACGGCGTCGGCTCGATCAGCATTACGATGGGGCCGCCGGCGAAATAGTCCGATTTAGCCCAACTTGCGCAGTTTGAGGTCGGTTTTCGTAATTTCAGAAGACGCGGTGTGAGTCGGATCAATGGCTTAGAGGGCGCGCATGGCTGATTTGGGCGTGTAGTGCCGACCTTGGGTATTT
>Ga0153928_1000262_pt1 | contig 26785 bp, 24 predicted proteins | sample TSNJ012MetaG_FD_106656 | JGI IMG/M metagenome (GOLD analysis project Ga0153928, IMG submission 106656) | Attine ant fungus gardens microbial communities from New Jersey, USA - TSNJ012 MetaG | ecosystem: Host-associated > Fungi > Mycelium > Unclassified | place: USA: New Jersey, Wharton State... | reverse complement strand
GTCCACGATCAATATCGGAGGAAACGCGAAGGCACGCGGCATGTCAACTGCCGCTGGCATCCAAAAAATCTACACAACAAGCGACATAGCGCGGCACCTGCCCACAATCGAAAAGAATGAGGTCGCCAACTGAGGCGACCTCGTATTGACTGTCCCGCGCTATATCCTGGATCAACCGATCGTGCCGGTCAGGATCGGACCGAATGGAACGTAGCGCTCGCCGTCGAAACGCCTCAGCTGGGCCTGCCTGATCGGCGCGAAATTGGTCGGGCTGGTATTGATCGTGATGCCGGGCAGCAGCATCGGCAGTTCGAAATGTTGCAGGTTGGCCGCCTGCTTCATCACGTTCTCGCGGGTCAGCTCATCGCCGCACTGCTTGAGCACCTGAACGGTCGTGGCGGCAATCGACTGGCCGTAGACGCTCTGGTTGTCGGTCTTGTCGCCGCTCGGGTAATATTTGTCCATGAAAGCGACCCACGATTTGTAGCCCGCATCGTTTTGCCCTTGCGGGTCGGTCGGGTCCTTGAAGGAATTGTCGCTGATGATGCCCTTGGCGTTTTCCAGGCCGGCCGGCTTCAACGCCGCGCCGACCGACGAAGCAACTCCATTCAAAATGTGCAGCGGCTTCCATCCGATTTCGGCCATCTTCCTGATCGCCAGGGCGCCGAATCTGGGAATTGCGACGGTGACGAGGACATCGCAGCCTGACCCCGCCAGCTGAATGATTTGTGAGTCGACGGTGGGGTCGGTGGTCTCGTAGGACGCCTTGAGCTTGATCAATCCGCCCGCCTTGGCGCCGAGCCCGTCCTCCAGGCCCTTGAGATAATCCTTGCCGAAATCGTCGTTCTGATAGAGCACGCCGATCTTTGCATCGGGCTTGTTCTTCAGGATATAGGCGGCGTAAATGCGGCCCTCGGCCTGGTAGCTGACGAAAAAGCCCATGGTCCAGGGATGGCCCTTCGGATCGTCCCACTTGGTGGCGCCGGTGCCGAGGAACAATTGCGGCACCTTCTTCGCGTTCGTGTAGTGCCAGATCGCGCTGTTGGTGGGAGTGCCGACCCCGCCGGCAAGGAACAGAACCTGGTCGCTCTCGACCAGCTTGCGCGTCATCTCGACCGTCTTAGGCGGCGAATAGCCGTCGTCCTCGGAAATGAAGGTGATCTTGCGCCCGTTCACGCCGCCCTGATCGTTGATCTTCTTGAAATAGGCGGCCGCCGACAGCGGAATCGGGCTGGCGTTCGAGAGCGGCCCGCTATAGGGGCCGGTGTTGCCGATCTTGATTTCGCTGTCGGTGACCCCGGGGCCGTATTGCTTGGCGGCCGCATTGGCGATGAAGGGGCGTCCGAGCGTTCCGACGGCAACAAGACCGACGGACCCGCGGAGAACGGAACGCCTGCTGAGCCTAGTCATGTAATCCTCCCTGGCGCCCCTGTGCTGCGAAACGATCGCGGCCGGGGCGGTTGTTTGGTCGCGTTTGTCAGGTGCCGTGCTCGCCTCCATTGCAAATAGCGACCGCCGCTCGGGAGCGGCAGCTCAATTCGACAATGCGAAGCGAAGTTATGGGACGGCAAAAAAAGATAACCGTCCCTGAGCGATTTGGCCCGCCGACGGCGGCCACCAATGCCCCATGTGATGAGCGGGGGTTTCGGCACGTCCCCGCTTAAATGGGCATCTCCCAGATGGCGCGATCAGCCTATCGCCGATCGCCGGGCGTGGCAAAGAGTAAGAGTTGCTGTCCAATTTGACCGTGGTCTATCCGACAAAAACCCGGCCGAGTTCCTTCGAGAGCCACCTACGAGGCATAGACGATGGTGCGCAGCATGACCCGGCGTTCGTCAGGCCGATAATCGCCGGCTCCGCGGTGCATCGTCGCCAGTTCGTCCCACATCAGCACATCGCCGACGCGCCAGTAGTGGTAGTAAACGAACCGGTCCTGCGTCGCGTGCCGGGCCAGTTCCTCGATCAGCGGCCAAGCCTCTTCGCGCGCCATGCCGGTGAAACCATGCGTGTGCATCGGGTTGACGAACAGGATCGGCCGACCGCTCACCGGGTGTTCGACCACCGCCGGCCGCTGCATCTCATGATATGTCTTTTCGGTTTCTCCTTTGTCGTCGCCATAGAGCTTTTCGCCGGCGGGGCCGGTGCTGCGGCCGTGCAGACCGACCAGCGTGGAGAGCCGCTCCTTCATGGGTGTCGGTAGCGCGTCATAGGCGGCGCGCATATCGGCGAACATGGTGCCGCCTTTTGTGGACGGGATTTCCTTGGCGTGCAGAATCGCGAGGATCGGCGGCTTAGCTTCGTATGTCGAGTCAGTGTGCCAGTCGGTCGCGCGCTTGACACCGTACCAATCGACCTTGCCGTCGTCCTCGACATTGGTAAGCCACGACACTTCGGGATGATCGGCATGGCGATACTTGACCAGCGCATGCATGCGTGGCGCGCCGAACTGGCGGCCGAACGCGGCGAGCTCGGCCGCGCCGAGATTCTGGTCGCGGAACACGAGCACCGGGTGTTCTGCGAATGCACGTCGAATCCAGGCGAAGGTTACCTCATCGAGCGGCCTTGAGAGATCGATGCCCAATGCCTCGGTGCCGAGCAGTTCGCCGAGCGGGCGCAGTTGAGGGGAACTGGTCATGGGCGGTCCTCCAACGTTTGTCACTTGAAAGACGCGACGAGGAACGGGATACCACGGGCTGCGACGGTCCGTGGAACTGCCGCCACTCGTGTCAGACATTAGAGCATTTTCGGTAGAGGTGGGAACCACGGCAGCGAAGTGCCAGGCGCTCGAAGCATCGATGCTGTCGTGGTGCCGAAACTGTTTCAACATGTCCAGGACTGGGAAGGAGGCGTGCCGGCAATTGCTAAGAGTGCTGCGCGGCGGTTCCGCTATAGTGCAGATCATCGGGAGAGGCGCATTCGGCAATTCGGCGCGGCGTTGTCTTTCCAAGCGGGCGGACGAGTTCGGCTTCTCCGGCCGTTATGTCGGATTGAATCCCCATTCGAGCGCGGAACTCGCCGCTTTCATGGCCTCGCTGGGGTGTGAGCCGACCGCAATCGATACGTCGGATTTGCAATGGAGTTTGACGGTCTGTACGGCCGCGGTCCGCTCATCGACCGGCGCGCCCGGCACGCAAGCGCCGCCATAGCGCGTCCCCGAGCCCGAGAATGCCGTTGCGCGCGAACAGCGCGGTCACGACCAGCAACACTCCGAGACCCAGTTGCCACGCCGTCGGATAGACGCGCGCCAAAAAATGCTCCAGCGCCAGATACAGCATGGCGCCCATGAAGGCGCCATATAGGCGCCCGTGGCCGCCAAGGATCAGCACGATGAACACTGTCGCCGAGCGATCGAGATCGAGCGCGCTGAGATTGACGAAAGCGTTGGTCTGCGCCCACAGCCCGCCGGCAATGCCGGCGAGCGCGCCCGAAAGCGTGTAGCAAATCAACAGGCGCCGCTGTACCGGCGCGCCGATCGCGTGCATGCGCAGCAAATTTTCGCGGATGCCGGTCAGGCTTTGGCCGAACGGCGAATAAACGAGCGTGCGCACGAAGCCGAAACAGGCGAGCAGAACGGCGAGCGTGTAGAGATATTGGGTGTTGGCATAAAGCGGATTGAACTCGAATACGCCGAACACCGGCGCAATGGAAAAGTTCAGGCCGTCGAAGCCGCCTGTGTAGGCGCGTCCCATGTTGGCAGCCTCTTGCAGCAGCGCCGTGGTGCACAGCGTCAGCATCAGCAGCGTCAGGCCCTTGGTGCGCAAGAGAACCAGGCCCGACGCGAGCCCGACCGCGCCAGCGGCCAAGGCGGCGAACATGAGCCCCGTGAGCGGCTCATTCCAGATGTCATAGAAGGCCAGCATACCGACCGCATAGGCGCCCGTGCCGAACAACGCCGCATGGCCGAGCGTGATGATGCCGGCGTAGCCGACCGCGAGATCGAGCGAGAGCGCGAACAGGATAGCGATCAGCAAGTCGGTGCCGAAGCCGAGATATTTGGGGAAGGCGAAATAGAATGCGAGCGCCGCGATCCAGGGCAGCAGCTCCCACCACCGGAGCCGGTGCCGCCGCATCAGCGCGCGCGCCGCCGGATGGACGGCGAAGACCGCGTCCGGCGCCGGCTTGTCGGAGGTGGCGAGGCTCAGGTCTCTCTCCTGCCGAACAACCCTTGCGGCCGCCACAGCAGCAGCAGGATGGTGAGCGCGTAGATGAAGACGGAGCCGCCCTTGGGCAGATAAAGCTTGAGCACGAAGTCGAGCACGCCAAGGAGCAGAGAGGCGTAGTAGACGCCGAGCACGCTCCCGAGCCCGCCGACCGACACGGCGATCAGGAAATACACCAGATATCTGAGCGCGTATTGCGGATCGAGGCCGAGGAACTCGGCGCCGAGCCCACCGCCGAGCGCCGCCATGCCGCTGCCGAAACCGAAAGTGATGGTGAACAGCCGATCGACGTCGATGCCGAGCGATTCGGCCATGCGGCGGTTGTCGACGGTCGCGCGGATCTGCGCGCCGATGCGGGTGCGCTCGAAAGTGAGCCAGATGCCGAACGCGATCAGGAAGCCGATGACGATCAGAAAAATGCTGTAGGTGCGATATTGCGTGAAGCCGAGGTTGAGCTGGCCGCCCAATGCCTTCGGCAACTGCAACGGTTGACTCTCCGGGCCGACCGCAATCGTGATCCCGGCGATGAAGATAAAAACCAGGCCGATGGTAAGAAGGACCTGGTCGAGCTCGCCAGCCCGATAAAGCCGCCGATAGAAAACGCGCTCCAGAATCATGCTCAGCGCCGCCGTGGCGAGGAAGCCCAGCGCCAGCGCGGCGGCAAAGCCGATGTGCGCCTGGTTCATCGCCAGCACGATGACGTAGCCGCCGAACATGGCAAACGCGCCGTGGGCCAGGTTGACGAACCCCATCAGGCCCATGGTCACCGAAAGCCCGACCGAAACGATGAATAAGACCGTTCCGGCGGCAAGTCCGCCCAACAAGATACCGGTAAAATTACCGAGAAAACTCACGCGCGATCCCACCGACCCCGCACCCAGCGAGGGAGCGAATGGTCAATAGCGATCAGCGGCAACATCCTGTTCGTCGGTTGGTCCGTTCGCTATCCGCCGTTTGCTTTACTTCTTGCGCGCACAGGGGCCGATCGCTTGCGCCTTGCACTGGTCCTTCACGTTCGGGATCGTCTCCAGCACCTTCTCATGCAGCTTGCCGTCCGGCCCCTTGACGACCTCGTCGAGGTATTCGTTGAAGACGATGTCGCGCGTCTCCGGGTCGATCATGATCGGGCCCTGCGGGCTGTCGAATTTCCAGCCGAGCAGCGACTTGACGGCGTCTTCGCCCTCCATCTTTCCCTTGGTGGCCTGCACGGCGTGAACGATGGCGGCCATGCCGTCATAGCCACCCACTGCCATGAAATCCGGCGTCGTGTCGGCGCCATAGGCCTGTTTCCAGGCGGCGACGAAACGCTTGTTCTGGGGGTTGTCGAGATCGGCATTGTAGTGGTGCATGGTGATGAGGCCGACCGCCGCGTCGCCCATCGCCTGGAGCTTGATGTCCTGCACGATGTCGCCGGGCCCGATCAGTTTGATGCCGGCCTCGCGCATGCCCAGCGCCGTGTAGGTCTTGACCGCCGCGGTCGCGTGGTCGCCGGCGGGCACGAACACGAACAGCACGTCCGGATGATGGTCCTTGGCACGCTGGAAGAACGGCGTGAAGTCGGGCACCTGACCGGGACCGCCGGACGGAATGGCGTCGAGCACCTTGCCGCCGCTCGCCTCGAATGCCTGCTTGAAGGCGTCCAGGCTGTCCTTGCCGGGGGGATAATCGGTATAGGAAACGACCGCGGTCTTGGCGTGCAGCGTCTTGGCGGCCGCCTCTCCGAGCGCGTAGCTGGAGTGCCAAAGCGTGAACGAGGTGCGCACGAAATAGGGCGACAGATTGGTGATGAACGACGTCCCGGCGTTGGTGATCACTGCGAGCCGCTTGCCGGCGGTGATGACGGGAGCGGATGCGATGGCGTCGGGCGAATAGCCGAACCCTGCAATCACGCCGACGTTCTCCTGCGTGAGCAATTCCTGCACCGCGACCTTGGCGCCGGCCCCATCCGGGGCCTTCGAGTCGCGCTTGATCAGCGTAATCGTGTAGGCCTTTACCTCGTCGGCATTGAGCTTGAGGTAAAGCTCCATGGCGCGATCCATTTGCTGGGCAAACTCTGCGCCGACGCCCGTATAGGGCAGCACGATACCGGCTTTCACCTCCTGCGCGGCTGTTGCTTGCACCAAAGCGCAGCTCGCCGAGATGGCAAGCGCGGTCGCGCCCGCGATCGTTCGTGTGGACACCAGCGTGCTCCCAGGTCTCAGTTTGGTTGTATTTCCTTGATGTCGATGTCCTTGATACTAGGGCCGAGAACCCGATGTCCGCAACACAATTTGCCGTCGACCGGTTCCGCGCCTGCGCCAAGCCCTTTGCGCGGCCCGTCGTTCTGCTTGACGCTTCGGCGGGGCAAGCGGGTCGAAGAAAGATGATGCCCTACCAAAATGTCAGAGCGGGATGACGATTCGAAGAAAACTCATCCCGATCTAATGCCCCTCGAAGCTGATGAGCGTGCGCACCGGCACCTCGAGCCGGCGCAGCTTGTCGGCGCCGCCGAGGTCGGGCAGGTCGATGATGAAACAGGCGGCGAGCACCTGCGCGCCCATGTTGCGCAACAGCTTGACCGCGCCCTCGGCGGTGCCGCCGGTGGCGATGAGGTCGTCGACCAGAATCACGCGCTCGCCGCGCTCGACCGCGTCCTCGTGCATCTCCATCTCGTCGAGGCCGTATTCGAGCGAATAGGCGACGCGCACGGTCGTGTGCGGCAGCTTGCCCTTCTTGCGGATCGGCACGAAGCCGGCGGAGACCTGGTGCGCCACCGCGCCGCCGAGGATGAAGCCGCGCGCCTCGATGCCGGCGACCTTGTCGATCTTGGAGCCGGCCCACGGCTGCACCAGCTCGTCGACCGCGCGTCGGAAGGCGCGCGCGTCGCCCAGCAAGGTGGTGATGTCGCGAAACAGGATGCCGGGCTTGGGATAGTCGGGGATGGTGCGGATCGCCGACTTCAGATCGTATTCGAGCTGCGGGGACGCCATCTTTGCTCTCGCATGTTCGGACGGTCGAACGGCCAATGTGACGAAGGCGCACAACCGGCGCAAGACGCGAGCAACTCGTAGGCCCGGTACGCCGACCGGGTAGTGGAGATCAAACCGCTCCATGAGCGTACATATCGCAGCGCCGGCCGGCGTCCTCCCACCAAATTTATTGCGCATTGTCGTCGAGCCAGATCGCGTGAGGCGAGCGGTCACATCCAGCATGGAGTGTCGTAAAAAAGCGTACCCAATTTGGTAATGTGCGTTGATGCCGCGAGGACTGGTTTCGTCGGCGAAGAATTGCCCGGAGGTCAGTCATGCATCCTTCCGATCATGCGCCGGGGCAACAAGTGGCTCTCGGGCAATCGGAGTCCGAGGGGATGCTCTCGACTGGACGGTGCTCGACGGCTGGGAAGCGCAACCTTGCGCGCGCTGCCCGGATGCAAATTCGTCAGCTACGGCCCGCGGGTGCCCCTGGAGGTCCTCGAGCGGCAATTACCGTTCCGTGCCGTCCTGCTGGGAGACATGCCTCAGGACGAATTGGAGCATCCACCCATTCGCGTCGAGATGAGCACGGTGAACGAGTGGTATCGCGACCTCGACCGCGTCGGCGGCGCCCATCATCTGACGGTTCTGCGCGATCGCGACGGCGCCGTCGTCGGGCTCACCGACATTGCGTGGGATAGCCGCACGCCCGATCGCATCTACCAATTACTCACCGGCGTGCAGCGGGACAAGCGCGGACTCGGCCTTGCCAAGGGATTGAAGGCCGCCATGCTCGGCACCATCCGGACGCAATTCCCCGCGGTCTCGTATGTAGTCACCTACAATGGGCAGTCGAACGCTGCGATGCTGGCGATCAACAACCGGCTCGGCTTCACCGCGCATCGGCACTACGGCACTTATCAGATCGATCGTCAGGCGATCGGCGCCTGGATCGCCCGCCGGGGCTAATACAAAACCATGAGATCACGGCACCCGTGGGCAACCTCGACAAGCGAATAGCCGGTTCGGGGCTCTGTCAATCATACCCGCCGCCCTAAGCACAGCCGGCCGACGCGTGTTTGATCACGTTTTCCGCGTGGGCACGGCGCCATAGCGCGTCGAAGACGCGCGTAAACGCGCTTATGGCACCTTTGCCCACCCTACCGCCCCAGCACCCTTCCGGCGACCGCGTCGAGCCGGCGCAGCAGGTCGGGGTCGCGCGCCTCCGGCGCGGTGATCAGCGCGGTGTCGAGCGCGCGGTCGGAACCGATCGGGCACGGCTCGTGTTCGCGCGGGAAGTCGCGGGCGAGCCGCGCGACGAGCCGCTTCGCCTTGTCGGCGTTGGCGTTGAGCACGGCGATGATGTCCTGGACGGTGACCGCGTCGTGGTGCGGATGCCAGCAATCGTAGTCGGTCACCATGGCGACGGTGGCGTAGCAAAGCTCCGCCTCGCGCGCGAGCTTCGCCTCCGGCAGATTGGTCATGCCGATCACCGAATAGCCGAGGTTTTTGTAGGTGAGGCTTTCGGCCAGCGTGGAGAACTGCGGCCCTTCGATGCACACGTAGATGCCGCCGCGCGCGAGCGGAATGCCTTCCGCGGCGGCGGCTTGCGCCGCATGCTGCTGCAGGAGTGGCGCGACCGGATGCGCCATCGATACGTGCGCGACGCAGCCCTTGCCGAAGAACGAACTCTCGCGCCGATGGGTGCGGTCGACGAACTGATCGACCAGCACGAAGGTCCCGGGCGACAATTCCTCCTTGAACGAGCCGCACGCCGAAAGCGACACCAGGTCGGTGACGCCGGCGCGCTTGAGCACGTCGATGTTGGCGCGATAGTTGATGTCGCTCGGCGACAGGCGGTGGCCGCGGTCGTGGCGGGAGAGGAACACGACCGGCAGGCCGGCGATCTCGCCGATGCGTAGCGCCGCCGACGGCTCGCCCCACGGGCTTGAGATGCGCTCCTCGCGCACGTGCTCGAGCCCAGGCAGATCGTAGACGCCCGATCCGCCGATGATGCCGAGCACCGCCTTGGGCATGACGTGCTTCTCTTAGATTTCGGCGTCATCTTTCGGCCGCTCGCCGACGCGAGCGGCCTCCTCAGAATGACATCGTATTTGTTGCTACGCGTGGCCCTGCACGTCGGCCCACACCTTTTTCTTGGTGAAATAGAGCAGGCCCGCCAGCACGACGAGGAACACCATCACCTGGAAGCCGAGGCGCTTGCGCGCTTCGAGGTGCGGCTCGGCCACCCACATCAGGAAGGCGGCGACGTCCTTGGAGTATTGCTCGACCGTAGCCGGGGTGCCGTCGGTGTAGTCGACTTGGCCGTCCACCATCGGCTTGGGCATGGCGGTCGCGTGGCCAGGGAAATATTTGTTGTAAGAAGCCCCCGGCGGAAGCGTGACGCCGGCCGGCGGATTGTCCTCGTATCCGTTCAAATAGGCGGCGATGTAGTCGACGCCGCCCTCCTGATATTGCGTGAACATGTCGAAGATGAACCAGGGGAAGCCGCGCTCGATGCCGCGTGCCTTCGCCAGGGTCGAGAAGTCCGGCGGCACCGCGTTGTAGCGCGCGCGCGCCGCCTGCTCGTTGGGGAACGGCGGCGGGATGTAATCGGCGAGCCGACCGGCGCGCTGGAACATGTCGCCCTGGTCGTTGGGGCCATCGGTCACCTGGTATTGCGCCGCGATCGCGGTCGCCTGGGGGACCGAGAAGCCGGGTCCGCCCGGGTCGGCGAGGTTGCGGAACGCGAGCAGATTGATGCCGTGACAGTTCTGACAGACGTCGTGATAGACCTTGAAGCCGCGCTGCAGCTGCGCCTCGTCGTAGAGGCCGAACGGCCCGGCGAACGACCATCTGACATGCGGCGGGGTCTCGCTCTCCGCCGCCGCGGCCGCGTGGCAGCCGAGCGCCGTCCCCAATCCGATCGCCGCAACGGCGAGAATGCGTCGTGCAATGCCCATGGCCGCCTCCCGCCTCAAACCTTGTCGCGAGCCGGCACCGGCCCCGAGGCGCCGATCGGCAAGCCGTCGCGCAGCACCGCTTCGCTGATCGAGCGGGGCAGCGGCTTCGGCGTCTCGATGAATCCGAGGAGCGGCAGGACGATCACCAGGTGGATGAAGTACCAGGCGGTGAGGATGCGCGCGGCGTAAACGTAGAGACCCTCGGGCGGCTGCGATCCGAGATAACCGAGCCCGATGACCGTCGCCACGAAAATCCAGAAGAACTGGCGGTAGAGCGGGCGGTAGGTCGCCGAGCGCACCTTCGAGGTGTCGAGCCAGGGCAGGAACGCGAGCAGCACGATCGACGCCAGCAGCATGGTGACGCCGCCGAGCTTCGAGGGGATCGCGCGCAGGATCGCGTAGAACGGCAGGTAGTACCATTCCGGCACGATGTGCGTCGGCGTCACCTGCGGGTTGGCCGGGATGTAGTTGTCGGGGTGCCCGAGATAGTTCGGGATGTAGAAGATGAACCAGCCGAAAACCACGAGGAAGCACGCCAGGAAGAACGCGTCCTTGATGGTCGCATAGGGCGTGAACGCCACCGTGTCCTGGCCCGACTTGGCGTCGATGCCGGCGGGATTGTTCTGGCCTGCGACGTGCAGCGCCCATACGTGCAGCACCACCACGCCGGCGATCACGAAGGGCAGCAGGTAATGCAGGGAATAGAAGCGGTTGAGCGTGGGATTGCCCACCGAAAAACCGCCCCACAGCCAGGTCACGATCGATTCGCCGACCAGCGGGATCGCCGAGAACAGGTTGGTGATGACGGTCGCGGCCCAGAAGCTCATCTGTCCCCACGGGAGCACATAGCCCATGAAGCCGGTGGCGATCATCAGGAGGAAAATGATGACGCCGAGGATCCACAGCACCTCGCGCGGCTCCTTGTAGGAGCCGTAGTACATGCCGCGCGCGATGTGGATGTAGCAGGCAAGGAAGAACATCGAGGCGCCGTTCGAATGCAGGTAGCGCAGCAGCCACCCGTAGTTCACGTCGCGCATGATGTGCTCGACGGAATCGAACGCCAGGCTGACGTGCGGCGTGTAGTGCATCGCCAGCACGACGCCGGTGACGATCTGCACCGCGAGCATGAACGAGAGGATTCCGCCGAACGTCCACCAGTAGTTCAGGTTGCGCGGCGTCGGATAAGCTACGAACGAGGAATGGATCAGCCCGCCGATCGGCAGCCGCGCCTCGAGCCATTTCATGAAGGGGCTCTGGGGCTGATAGGTCGAATGTCCGCTCATGCTTTCATCCCGGGAATGCGGTTCGGCCCGTCAGCCGATGCGGATCTTGGTGTCGGAAACGAACTGGTAGGGCGGCAGCGCCAGATTGGCGGGCGCCGGTCCGCGCCGGATGCGGCCGGATGAATCGTACTGCGAGCCGTGGCACGGGCAGAACCAGCCGTCGTAGTCGCCCTGGTGGGCGAGCGGGATGCAGCCGAGATGGGTGCAGATGCCGATGAGTATCAGCCACTGGTCCTTGCCCTGTTTGACGCGCGCCTCGTCCGACTGCGGGTCCGGCAGGCTGTGCCAGTCGACCGCGCGCGCCTCATCGATTTCCTTCTTGGTGCGGTGATCGATGAAGATCGGTTTGCCGCGCCAGAACACTTTGATCACTTGGCCTTCGGCGATCGGACCGAGGTCGACCTCGATCGGAGCGCCCGCCGCGATGGTCGAGGCGTCGGGATTCATCTGGGCGACCATCGGCACCACCGCGGCCACGGCCCCCGCCGCAGCCACCGCCCCGGTCATGATCAGGAGAAAATCGCGGCGTGAGTGTTCGGCCGAGGACCCGTGGTGTTCGGCCGAGGACGTCGTCGTCACGGTGTGAAGTCCTTTCCCGTCGTGTCGGTCGGTCCGCCCGCGCTGAAGACCGCCGAAATCCCCCCCGGCGGCGGCAAGCAGACCCGCAGCCCGGCCGTTTAAGTGGCGGACCGCGCGACCCGGCGGCGTTCTATTGGCACCCTTGCCGTACGAGCGCAAGCCCGCTATCGCCGCGGCGCCCAAAGGTCGCATAAGCCGTTGCGCTGGCGGGTGAAAGTGCGCTTTGTTGCGTCATCGCCCGCCCACGGCCGCGCCGCATGCGCATCGCGCTTTTTCAGCCCGACATCGCCCAGAATACCGGAACGATTCTGCGGCTCGCCGCCTGCCTCGGCCTCGAAGCGCACATCGTCGAGCCGGCAGGCTTCCCGACCAGCGACCGCGCCTTTCGCCGCGCCGGAATGGACTATCTCGACCACGTGCGGCTCGTGCGGCACGTGACCTGGGCCGCGTTCGAACGCTGGCGCCGCGAACAGGGGCTCCGCCTCATCCTGTTCACCACGCGGGCGGAGCGCAGCTATCTCGACCACCGATTCGCGCGCGAGGACGTCCTGCTGTTCGGACGGGAATCAGCCGGCGTGTCCGAGGAGGTTCACGCCACCGCCGACGCCCGGCTGTTGATCCCGATGCGGCCGGGCCTGCGCTCGCTCAATGTCGCCATGGCCTGCGCCATGGCGGTCGGCGAGGCGCTGCGGCAGACGGGCGATTCAGGAATGAGTGATATCCGTTCTTGAGGGTATTTCGCACGAGATATTCTCACTTTGAGTTCTTCCGAGTTTGACCCGCAGAGGACATCACGCGCATCGTTGCTGTTGCGAGCCCGAGGTCATCTGATGGGCGGGTTCGGTCCGTTGTCCTGCACGTGCCAGGACGAGCCGGGATTGGGCAGCACGGCGGCCGCAACGATGGACGTGCCGTTCATCTCCCAGATCGCGGGCGTGCCGTCCGTGTTCTGCCAGACGATGTCGGCCTTGCCGTCGCCGTTGAAGTCGCTCGTTCCGATCGCGTGCCAGGACGAGCCGGGGTTGGGCAGCACGGCGGCTGCAACGATGGACGTGCCGTTCATCTCCCAGATCGCGGGCGTGCCGTCCGTGTTCTGCCACAGGATGTCGGCGTTGCCATCGCCGTTGAAGTCGCCGGTCCCGATAGCGTGCCAGGAAGAGCCGGGATCGGGCAGCATGCCAGCCGCGACGATAGACGCGCCGTTCATTTCCCAGATTGCTGCTGCGCCGTCCGTGTTCTGCCACAGGATGTCGGCGTTGCCATCGCCGTTGAAATCGCCTGCGCCGATCGCGCGCCACCCAGAGCCCGGGTTTGGCAGCACGCCGGCCCCGGCAATCGACAGGCCATTCATCGACCAGATGGCCGGAGTGCCGTCCGTGTTCTGCCACAGAATGTCGGGGCTGCCGTCTCCGTTGAAATCGGCAGCGGCGACGATGTGCCAGGATTGACCGGGATTCGGCAGCACCTCGCTTCCCACAACCGAGGTGCCGTTCATCTCCCAAATGGCCGGGAGCCCGTCCGTGTTCTGCCACAGGATGTCGGCATTGCCGCTGCGATCGAAATCGCCCGTAGCGGCGGCCTGCCAGGAGGACCCCGGGTTCGCAAGCAGCGCCCCACTCTGGAGGTTGAGACCGTTCATCAACCAGATCGCGGGAGTTCCGTCCGTGTTCTGGAACAGGAGGTCCGACGTGCCGCCGGTGAAGGACTGCGGCGTGAATACCGTTCCCGTTGCAGCCGGTTCGAGTTGACCGTTCTCGATGACGCTGACGGTCGCATAGTAGGGTGTCACTCCGCCGTTGTTATTGGGAACCGCGTATCCATCCGCCGTGAAGCCGGTGACAGTGATACCCCCGCTCGACCCGTTCACTTTCCATGTCGCTTCGGCGCCGTTGACCGAAAGCAGATTCACCCCAAAATTAAAATCGAGGAGAGATGCCGACTTCAAACCCGAGCCCGTATCAAGGAAGTACTCCGGGGTATCCCAATTCTCGGCGATCGGTATCAGAGCTTGTGCGAGGTCGTAGAATTGCACGTCACCGCTGGCCAACGAGGACTGCGCGGCAGATGACAGTTCTTGTGCAACGGTGGCGGCGTGTGCGCCGGTCAGCTGTTGATCGATCGCGTTCGTAATACTGGTGAACGCCGCGATATTGACGCCTCGCGGGTAGTCGTTCTGCAAAAAATAGTTGGTCAGCGCGTTATACGCGGTGAGTTCGGTTCCATAGTAGGCAAAAGCGCCTACCGCCTCCACCAATGTCACGGGCGAACCCTGAATCGATCCGGACGGCGTGAATGTGACCTGGGTGTAGACCCCGTTGATCAACGGTGTTCCATATATATCTGCTGGCCCGACGGGCGAGTACATGGCGGCCGTCACGTCCTCGACACCGGGTACGAGGGTTACGGCTTTCACCCCGGTGGTGTTCACGCCATAGCTGACCGGACCGGTGAACGGAGCGCTGAAGTTGCGACCTAACGACCAAGGCAGGGCGTATTGCGATTGCGTGGACAATTGCGGGAACGTCTGATTCTGATAGTCCTGGAGATGCGGAGTAAGAATTGTCAGCGCCATTGGCTTGCCTCGTCGCGTTTGTCGAATGCTCTGGGCAGACTCGCGCCGATCCGGACCGGATCAGCGGAGCGCGTGTCTGCTTCGGGTTGGACGTTCCGAATGGAGCGGATCGGACACGAGCCTTGCTCGGGCCGGCGGGATTCGCACCAATGGGATCGGGCCGTCGCACAGGCTCCTGCTCGGGTCGTCGTTTGCAACCCGCTCGGCCTGCCGTCTATTGACCCGATAGTCGGACTCGTCGAATGATCGTCGACGGGACGGACAAACCGTGACGGCGGTCCGCGCAGCGGCCTGCACTCGGCGAGCAGAAGGCGCGGATTGCGTTTGCGCATGTGCATCGGGTCGGTTTTGGCGGCCGAAAGCACTTCGACCGCGACGCGGCTTCGCTCCGTAGTGCGCGGGTCCAGCCCGAATTCGGACAGGCGTAGAAAAATAATTTTCCGACTGCGCACCCGCCTTGCCTGTGGCTGCCCAGGATGACAGAAGCTGTTTTGCCCGGGCGTCCCCGAGCGACCAGCGAGTTGTCGGGGGCCGAAATCGTCGAGGCCCTCGGGTCGTTGAGCGACGGAGAAAAAACGGCTCTGGCCAAGATCGCCCGGCTCTATGCGTGGAAGACCCCTTACGACCACCAGGATCTGCTGCAGGAGGCTATTTGCCGGGTGCTGGACGGGAAGCGAACCTGGCGCAAGGATCTACCTGCGGTCCCGTTCCTGGGTGGGGTCATGCGCAGCATCGCTTCGGAATGGAAGCACGACCCCCTGGAGCGGGATGCGGACATCGGGGACCAAGGCGCCGCGGCACGCGCCGTGATGTCGAAGATGGAGATGACACAACTCCTGGCCCTGTTCGAGGATGACCCGGTATCGCAAAAGCTCCTGCTGGGCATGATGGAGGGAGCCAGAGGAGAGGAGCTGCAACGATCGTGCGGGCTCGAGCAGACGGACTACGAAAGCAGGCGCAGGAAGATTCGTCGACGGATCGAAAAGTTGGGAATGTGAGACACAGCGCGTGAACACGAAGCCGGCACGAGAGCCGCTACGTCACTTGGCGGATGCCCTCGCCGAGGACGTCATGGTCACGCCGGATGACAAGCTCTTGGCGGAGGTCGCGGAGGACCAAGGCGATCATCTGGCTCTTTCGCGCGATTTCGACGTTGCGCTGAGACGGAGCGCCCGCCGTTCGCGAAAGCGGGTCGTCACCCGACTCCAGGAGTTGGCATCCGACCTGTTGTCCTGGCCCAAGCCGGGCCCCCTGATGGCGGCGGCGGCGGCCCTCGTTCTCGTTCTCGTCGGCACCAACGCCGTCTATTTCGACCTGATACGCAACCCTTCCGGTCAGGTCGATGGTCCCGGGTCCGGGACGAGCCAACCCCTGTCTTTGGGCAGCCCGCGCGGCATTGCGAATTCCTCCGACAGGTACGTCGCCCACGTCGTCCTGGACGAGGATGAGGCCCGAGCGAGATCGTCCCTTCGCGATCTGGAGCGGCAATTTGCCGACGTCTTGCGCGATCGGAACATAACCATTCGCCGTGTCGATCGCGACAGCAAGGTCTCTTACAACGCCGTGGTTGGGCCATTCGAATCGATCGGGGACGCGAGCGAATTCTGCAACCACGTGGCAGCCGTGAGAATGGTGTGCCGCATCGAGCGAGATTGATCTTCACATGGAGCATCCGGGCGTGTGTTGACGGCCATCGCCTGTGCGATGCCTACTGCATCCAAACCGCGAGGCCTTGATGCGTAGGAGTGGTCTGGGTTTTATCGCAATTCTCTTGCCTGCCGTTGTCACGCTGGCGGATATTTGCGCGGCGCAAACGGCCGGCACACCGCCCCCTACTGGAACCCGGCTTATCACGCTCGGAACGGTCGCTGGCCCGCCGCCACGACCCCATCGCGCGCAGTCGTCGAATCTGCTGATCGTCAACGGAACTCTCTACGTCGTGGACGCCGGTGACGGGTCCGCGCGACGGATTGCCAAGGCGGGGTTCAACGTCCGCGATGTCGGCACGATCTTCATCACACATCATCACGACGACCACACAGCGGGTCTCGGTACGCTGATGTCCACCGCCTGGGACAACCAGCGCACAACACCCATCAACGTCTACGGACCGCCGAGGACCGAAGACCTGGTCAAGGCCGCGGTCCAGTACTTCACCATCAGCGCCGAGATCAGGATCGCCGACGGCGGGCGCACGATTCCGATCGAACGTCTGTTTTTTGGCCACGACGTTGGTACCGGCGTGGTCTACCAGGACGCCAATATCAAGGTAACTGCGATCGAGAACACCCATTTTGCCTTCCAGTCGGGGCCTGCTGCCGGCAAGCACAAGTCCTATTCATACCGTTTTGATACCCCCGGCCGCGTCGTCGTGTTCACTGGGGATTCCGGTCCCAACGATGCACTGACTGAGCTTGCGCACGGAGCCGACTTGCTTGTCTCCGAAGCCAATTCGATCGAGGAGCGGATGAACGACCTCGTCAAGAGCGGCCAGTGGCAGGCCATGACCGGCGAAGAGCGCGAACGCATCAAGCGGCAAATGACGCAGGGACACCTGAGCACCGCTGACGTCGGCGAGATGGCGACGCGCTCCGGCGTAAAGACCGTCATCCTGACGCACCTGACCTACAAGACAGATGACGATTACGCCAGCTGGGTTGTCGATGTTAAAAAGCACTTCTCTGGCGATGTACTGGTTGCCAAGGACTTGAAGGAATTTTAGCGACCGTGCCGCCACCAGCATATGCGGCCGAGCAAGCGTCTGTCCGGAAGTGGCACGGAGCTGCCCTGAGTGAAGGGGCGGAGCATGTCCGCTCCACCGCCGATTTCAGACCTGTTATTTCGTCTGCCCGCCGGCGCCATCCGCTGGATCAGCATTAGGGGCGATCACTCTATTCTTTCTCGTTGACCTGAGCCGTCGGCGCGTTCGGTGAAAGGCCATTGACGCGATAGAGCCGGCCGAAGCCGCCATTTCGTCCTCGGGGCTTCGTTGGCACCCTTGTGGGTCACAGCCGCACTGGGCGGCTGCATTCACACGAGCGAATGCCATGACAAAGCATGGAGTGACCATCGCCATCCTGGGCGGAATTTGCGCCCTTGCTCTTGCCGCCGCCGCAACGCCTGTAAGCGCAAGTCAGGCCTTTCTTTCACGAACTGGCAGCGGCAGCGCGTGCACTCTCGCCGCGCCGTGCGCGAGTATGACGCCGGCGACCCTCCATATCACGGACTAGATTTTCTACAACAATGGCGGTTCCGGCGTTCTCATCCAATGGTGGGACTTACCGACCCATGAGGTGAACATGACGACCTCGCCCCTTTACGTCCTTGTCAGGCTATGGATTCACAAGGGTCTCGAGGCCGAATTCGAGGCCTACGAGCGCAAAGTGTCGCGCATCATGGCCCGCTACGGCGGCGTCATTGAGCGTGCCATCCGGACGTCAAAGGCGTCGGAAGACGGGACGGACGAGCCTTTCGAGGTCCACGTGCTCAAGTTTCCAAGCCGGGACCACTACGACGCGTACCGGGATGATGCGGAGCGTCGTTCGCTGACCCGTGAACGCGCCGGCATAGTCACAAACACCGATAGTTTCGTAGGAACGCCGGGGCCCACTTATGGCTCCTGATTGCTTCTTGGTTACCGAACTATTTTGCCCGCACAGATCTCGTTCTTGTCTGGAAAACCAAAAAAGCGCCGATGAGGCTTGACAGACAAATGATGCAAGCAAGCCAGACGGTAGCTATAACAACCTGCATAACAGCGGTGGACCAGTCCATCCACACGTTTTGAGCGGTATACTGTAAGCCCGAGAGCAGATGGCGCCGCGAGAGGTCATAGCGTTGGCGAAGCCATTGCAACCCGCAAGCCGGCCTGATGCATGAGTGGAATGACTCTTTGACCGAAAAATTCAAGATCCGGAATGAAGTCGAAGAAGTTGACTTGAACGCCGTCGCAGCCCGCCCGCTTGAGTCGAATGAACCAATCGACGATTTGTTCAGGGGTTCCAACCAAATGGACATTGCCGCCAATGACCCACTGATCGCGGGTCGCCTGCTTCCACGACGACTGATCGCCGCTCGCAAACATGGCGTGAAAGTTGTCCGCAGCTACCGGATCTTGATGATCAAGAATGGACTGATATTGCGACCGAGCCTCTTTCTCGGTGTCCCGGCAGATGACATGTGGATTGATGATGGTGCGGATCCTGCGGCCCCGCTCCTTGGCTGCAGCTTTTATGTTGGCATTGTGCGCAGGCAAAGCGTCGCAGGCCTTGACCGGGTCGGCGCCTGCCGGACTGGTCACGAAGATAAAGTCGGAATGGCGAACTGCGTAGGCAAGTCCAGCTCTCGAAGAAGCCGCATTGACAAGTATGCAGCGGCCGCTGACCGGCTTCGGAGAAACAAAGGCGTTTCTGGTCTTCCAAAACCGGCCGTCGATTGTGAGTTCCTCATCGTCGACCCAGAGGCGCTCCAGAATGGTCGTGAACTCGTCCGCCATTTCATAGCGAAAATCGTGCTCCGGCGGCTCGAGACCGAACATCTCGAACTCGCTCTTTTTATAGCCGGTAACGACATTCAGCCCCCAGCGTCCTCCGCTCATATTGTCGATCGTCGCGCCGAATTTCGCCAAGTGCAGCGGATGCCAGCCGTAGAGAATGTGGACAGTCGAGATCAAGATGATGCGCTTGGTAAGCGCCGCCAGCCCGGCCGTCACAATGAGCGGATCGGTCGAGCTTTCCCTGAACTTCATCTTGCCGCCATAACCGCCTTTGCCCATCCACTGGGCCAGGCCGAAAACGAGATCGAAGCCAAGCTTCTCGGCCAAGACGGTGCAGCGCGCATTGTAGTCGAACGTCCATGACGTCGAGCGCGGCGCCGTAGAGGGGCTCCACGCTCCCGATTGAAGAGGTAGAAAAAGTCCGAGGATCAGCGGGTTTTGCGCCGCGCGCTCGACCGGTTCCAGGCGTACGTCTGGGGAGATCGGGTTTATCATGTCTCAAGTCTGCAAAGCGGCGCGTGCGTGCGCGAGCGCTATAAGCAGCACCGTAATTCGCTAGGGCGCGCGCGGCAAACTCGGGCGAACTTCGGAATCGGGACAAATTTAGCGAACAGGCGGGAAGAAAGTCGGGACGGACGCCATCGGATCGGTCGAAATCGGCCCGTCGTCCTTGACCTGCCAGGTCGGGCCCGGGTTGATCAATACGCCACTCGCGATGATCGAGGTGCCGTTCATCTCCCAGATTGCCGGCGCGCCGTCCGTATTCTGCCAGATGATGTCGGCCTTGCCGTCCCCGTTGAAATCGCTGGTGCCGATCGCGTGCCAGGTCGTTCCCGGATTGGGCAGCACGCCGGCGGCGAGGATCGAGCTGCCGTTCATTTCCCAGATCGCCGGCAGGCCGTCGTTGTTCTGCCACAGGATGTCCGACTTGCCGTCTCCGTTGAAGTCGCCGGTGCCGATGGCGTGCCACGATGGCCCGGGATCAGGCAGAACGGCGGCCCCAGCAATCGATGTGCCGTTCATCTCCCAGATTGCCGCCGCCCCGTCGGTGTTCTGCCACAGAATGTCCGACTTGCCGTCTCCGTTGAAGTCACCGGTGCCGATGGCGTGCCACGACGGGCCGGGATCAGGCAGCACGGCCGCGCTCATGATCGATGTGCCGTTCATCTCCCAGATCGCCGGCAGCCCATCGTTGTTCTGCCAGAGGATGTCGGTGTTGCCGTCGGCGTTGAAATCGCCGGTGGCGATGACGTGCCATGACGGCCCCGGATCAGCCAGCGTGACGGTGCTGGTCACGCTGGTGCCGTTCATCTCCCAGATCGCGGGGAGGCCGTCGGTGTTCTGCCACACGATGTCGGCCTTGCCGTCGCCATTGAAGTCGCCGGTCGCCATCACGTGCCACGACGAGCCGGGGTCCGCCAGCGACGCCATGTTTGTGACGGACGTGCCGTTCATCAGCCACGCCTGCGGTGTGCCGTCGCCATTTTGCAGCAGAACGTCGGAATTGCCGTCCCCGTTGAAGTCGCTCCTTGGCGTCGCAGGCGTCGGATCGCCGACGAAGCCGTGCTGGCCGCTGGCGTTGTCGTAATATCCGAAGATGTCGCCGGCCGCGTTGACGCCCAGCACGTTCGTGTCGATCGACCCGGGAACGTCAACCGTCGTGATGCTTCCATCGATGTCGACGAAGCCGTGAACATGCCCGGAGCCGTCGGCATATTGGCCGACGATCTCGCCGAAATCGCTGATCGCATTGATGCCGGTTTCGGTGGAGCCTGCGATATCGAACGCCGTCACCACGCCGTTGCTGTCGATAAAACCATGCTGGTGGCTGGACAGGTCCGCATAGTTTCCCACCACGGTGCCGGCGGAGCTGACACCAACCACGCTGGTGGTATAGGCGCCCGGACCGTCGATCGTCGTGGTGACGCCGTTGTCAATGATGAAGCCATGGGCGTTGAAGCTCGTGTCGGTATAGGTGCCGACGATCTCGCCGGCTTCGTTGACGCCCGCTACCGAGGTGCCTTGCGCGCCCAGCACATCGATCTGGGAATATATCCCGTTGTTGTCGATGAAGCCGTGCACCGTGTTGCTGCTGTCGGCATAGCTGCCGAAGATCTCGCCGGCGGTGTTGACGCCGGAAATCGACGTGCTGTTGGCCAGGAAAACGTCGACCGGCGTCACAACGCCATTGCTGTCGACGAAACCGTGCTGCCTGTTGAAATCATCGGTATAGTTGCCGAAGATTTCGCCGCCGGCGGTAATGCCGCCCACATTGGTGTTGCTCGAACCTGGCGGGTCATAGGGCGTACCTGAAGGGCCGGCGGCGACGAAGCCATGGAAGTATCCGTCGTCGTCACCATCGACATAGCCGTAATAACCGACCGCCTCGCCGGCGGCATCGACACCGACCACGCCGATATAGGTATAGGTGCCTTCCGCCGCGGGAACGTCGATCGAGGTGAAGCTGAACGTTGTCATCCGCCGGCCCGCGGTTCGAGGTCATGGTTTGAACCCATCTCAGGGTAGTCGCGCCACCGCGTGCGTCGGTTCGATTTCCCCGGATAAAAATTGGAAAGGTTGCTTTTCCTAAGCCGACAACAACGGCAGCAATTCCAAGCAGCTTTGCATACGTCGGGATGGGGAGCCCCCGCGAACATCCCGCTTTCCGGTGAACCTCAAGGCGGGTTTTGCGAGTGACCCGGAGAAGGATTCTCGACGCCCGAGGGACCGCAGCCAATCGAGTTCATTCCACCCTGATGCCGGCCGTCCGGATCACCTTGGCCCACTTTTCGGTCTCGTCGCCGATGAATTTCTCGAACTCAGCGGGCGTCATCGGCATCGGCGCCGCGCCCAAATCGGCAAGGCGTGCCCTGAACTTCGGATCGGCGAGAGTGGCGCCGGCCTCTTTATTGAGTTTATCGATGACCTCGGCGGGCGTGCCCTTCGGGGCGCCGATGCCGTACCAGCCGATCGCGTCATACCCCGGCACAAATTCGGCCACCGTCGGGACCTCCGACAGCGCCTCCGAGCGCGTCGCCGTGGTCACGGCAAGAGCGCGCAGCTTGCCGCTTCTGATATAGGCGATCAAATGCGTTATCGGAGCAAATACGACCTGCACCTGTCCGCCGAGCAGATCGGGTACGAAGCTCGCACGATACGGTACATGGACCAAGTCGACGCCGGCTATCGCCTTGAACATTTCGCCGAACACATGGGTCGGGCCGCCGATGCCGGCAGACGCCATATTGATTTTGCCTGGATTGGACTTCGCGTAGGCGATGAACTCGGGAACGGTCTTTGCCGGGAGCGATGGAGTGACCGTCATGACGTAGGGATTGCGGCAAATACTCGCGACCGGTGCGATATCGCGGATGAAATCGAAGTTGAGCTTTTCGTAGAGCGTCGTGTTCATCGCATTCGAGGTGAGGATCAGAAGCAGAGTGTAGCCGTCGGGCGGCGCGCGGACGACGACCTCGGTGCCGATGTTGCCGCCGGCGCCCGGCCGGTTCTCGACGACGAGCTTCTGAGCGAGTCGGTCCGATAACCATTGCCCAGTGAGCCGCGCGAGGACGTCGGACGCGTTGCCGGCCGGAAATCCAACGACGAAGCGCAGCGGCCGCGACGGATAAGTGTCCGCCCTTGCCATTTGCCCGTCGGTCGCGAGCGCTGCTGCGCCAGCCGCGATGCCAAGGAACCTTCGGCGATCGAGCGCCATGACGTTGCCTCCACTAACATTGCAAGCCCAAGGCATGCTGCTGCGAGACTACATCAGCCATGCGTCAAAATCCGGCGAACTTCGAAATCGGGGCAGTCGGCACGCGCCGAACGACAAAGCAGAAATTCTACTCATCGAGGGGCCACCTTCCGACGTGAGCCTGGATTTTGGCCGTATTCGCGCTACGATCGGGCCTCTGGCCCAACAATCGGGAGGCGCCCTCATGCCCGGCAAGAGCATCAAAATCACGTCGCGCGCCGGCGGCGCGTTTGACTGCTATCTCAGCCTGCCCGCAGCCGACGGCAAGGTGCCGGCGATTGTGCTTGCGCCGGCCATACACGGCGTCGACCAGGATATTTGCGATCTTGCCGACGAGTTCGCCTCGCACGGCTACATCGCGGCCGCGCCGGACCTGTTCTGGCGCACGGTGCCGGGGCCGCTCGCGCGCGAGGACGCGCGCGCGCGCGAACGCTCGCAGCCGAGGCTCGAGAGGATCAAGACCGGCGAGGCCGATCTCTCCGACACGCTCGCCGAAATCCGCAAGCTCGCGCAATTCAACGGCCGCGCCGCGGTCATCGGCTTCTGCTACGGCGGCCCCTACGCAATCCTCGGGCCGAAGCGGCTCGGTTACGATGCCGGCATCTCCTGCCACGGCACGCAAATGCTCGACTTCATCGGCGAGCTCGACGGCGTGACCGCGCCGGTCTCCATCATCTGGGGCGATCAGGACCACGCCGCACCTGCCAACGTGCTCGCGGCCTACCGCGCCGTGCCCGCGCGCATGAAGAACGTCGACATGCATGTCTTCCCGGGCGTGCTGCATGGCTACATGATGCCCGGCAACCCGCAGGCGTTCTCGGCGCCGACGCGGAAATTCTCGGTCGAACGTACGCTCGCGATCCTTGGCGGATTGCGCGAGCAACCGGTGCGAAAGGCCTCGTAACGCCGGACGGCGCGAGTGTCCCGATTCCGCCACCCTCACCGAGGCCGGTGTTCCGGTTGCGGCGACGCGCGACCTATTCCGCCGCGGCGCGCACGGCGATCTGCGATTTGAGAAAGGCGCGGACGCGGCCGATCGTGCGCGCCTTGAGTTCGGGCGGCTCGCGCCACGGGAAAACGTTGATGTCGGCGTTCGGCGCCAGCGAGGCCACGTCGATCGAGGTCTGCAGCGGATGCGACGGCGTGTCGTCCGGCAGGACGAGGATCGGCGTCGGGCAGTTCTTGATGAACTCGCGCGGCACGCTGTAGAGGAAATCGGGCTGCTCACGCCACAAGCTGTGGAAATATTTCTCGATCGTGTCCGTCGCCACCTCGGGCCGGCGAGCCCGGAAATCGGCGAGCCAATTCTGGTGGCTGTGCCGCACCATCACATCCGGGTCTTCCGGCCGGTGGCCGACGGTCTGGCAGAACACCGCGGCCACGACGCGCTCGGGTGCCCGCTGCAGCAGCTTTCCGGCGAAGCAGCCGCCGATGCAGTAGCCCATGTAAAAGAATTCGCGGATGCCGAGATGGTCCATCAGCCCGAGCTGGTCGTCGGCGAACGCGTCCCATGCCCTGTCGACCGGCACGGGCCCGGTCGACTCGCCACCGTTGGCATTGCGCTGGTCCATGGTGATGCAGCGGAAGTCGTTCTTGAACTCCTCCATTGCGTTGATCACCGCGGTCGGCCAGTTGCTGACGCGCGAATTGAGGCCGCCGCCCGGAGTGACCAGCAGCGGGAAGCCGGAACCGACCTCCTCGTAGCGAATGCGAATGTCGCCCTTTTGATAGAACGGCATGGCAATCTCCTCTGACAAGCGGCCGCGGGGCTCTTCCCGGCCGGTGGGTGGGCAGCAAGAGGATTTAAGCCAATCGGGCGAGTTTTTGGAAGACCGACCAGCCCTGCCTGAGATATCCTGGGATTCGACCGGCCGGCAGGGCGCCGCCGGTCGCCGGAGCTGGGGGCAAGCGTGGCGAAGGTACGATGGTCGATGCGACCGGGTGCCTACGACCGCATGATGTGCGGCAGCCATCAGCGTCGTTACTACGAGAACAGCGGCTATTTCAATTTTGGATACTGGAGCGCAGGGGCGCAGTCGCAACGCGAGGCGAGCGAAGCGCTGGTCGATCAGATGGTCGCGCGCATCGCCGATAAAACCGGCCGCGTTCTTGACGTGGCCTGCGGTCTCGGCGGCTCCACCCGGCGGCTGGCGCAGACCTACCCGCCGGACATGATCACCGGCATCAACATTTCAACGACGCAGCTTGCCGATGCGCGCGCGCTCGCGCCCGGCTGCGCCTTCCAGTTCATGAACGCGACCCAACTGGATTTTCCCGACAATCACTTCGGCGCGGTGGTTTGCATCGAGGCGGCATGCCATTTCGACACCCGCGACGACTTCCTCAAAGAAGCGCATCGCGTCCTTCGGCCGGGAGGATCGCTCGCCCTGTCCGACGTGTTGTTCCGCCCTTCGGGGCTCAACGCGCTGTTGTCGCAATTCGGCCAGGTGCCGCGCGCCAACCTGGTGCCGACCATCGCCGAGTACGGCGCGCGCCTTGCCGCGGCCGGATTCGTTTCGATCGACGTGATGGACGCGACCGGTCCGTGTCTCGATGGATTTCGTGCCGGCCTGGTTCGCTGGGCCCGTGCAGAGCGCCGCGCCGCTCGCATGAGCTTGACGCGCAGCCTCGTTGCGACGGGAATTTGCCGGCCGTTGGCCGCCTATTTCGGCCTGATCTGCCAGACTTATCTGCTGGCCTCGGCGCGAAAGCCGTCCTGACCGAGGCTGCCGTGCTGCCAGACTTCAGAGAAAGCGAGAATGGTCATGCCGAGAGACAAACGTTGGGTCGGAACCTGGGCGGCCGCTCCCGCGCCGGCGGAAGGCGTCGTCGGTTTCAACAACCAGACGATCCGCCTGAACCCGCGCCTTAGCATCGGCGGCGAGCGGCTGCGCGTGCGGATCTCGAATGCCTATGGCAACCGTCCACTGATCATCGGTGCCGCGACGATCGCGTTGCGTGACAAGGGGGCGGCGATCGTCGCAGGCACCGGCCGCAAGCTAAGCTTCGGCGGCCGCGACTCGACCGCGGTCGCAGCCGGAGCCGTGCAGTACAGCGATGCGGTCGATCTTTCCGTCCCACCGCTCGCGGATGTCGCGGTCAGCTTCCATCTGCCCGGCGAAGTGCCGGCGAATTTCGCGATAACCGGCCGCTACGCAAGACAAACCAATTACATCTCGCCACCCGGCAATTTTGCCGCCGAGACGGCGATGCCGGTCGGCAATCTGACCGACCAATGGTTCTTCCTTTGCGGCGTCGACGTGCTCGCTCCGAGTGACGCACTCGGCGTGGTCGCGCTCGGCGACTCGCTGACCGACGGCAACATCTCGACGATCGACGCCTTCTGCCGCTGGCCGGATCAATTGGCGCGCCGGCTCGTCGCCCGCGCGGACAGAACCGTCGGCGTGATGAACAACGGCCTCGGCGGCAACCGCATCCTGCACGATATCCGCGGCGACAGCGGACTGCGGCGCTTCGATCGCGACGTGCTGGCGCAGCCGGGCGTCACGCACGTCATTGTCATGCTCGGCACCAACGATCTGCGCAATCGATGGGCGAAGCCCGAGGAGGAGGTCACCGCCGAATACATGATTGCCGGCCTGCAGCAAATGGCGTTGCGCGCCCACACCGCCGGCATCAAGATCATCGGCGCGACGCTGACACCGTTCGGCAACGAGACCTACATGGCGAATGCATGGAACCCGACGCGCGAGAAGCACAGGGTCGCGGTCAACGCGTGGATCCGGGAGAGCGGTGTGTTTGACGGTGTCGCTGATTTCGATGCCGCGTTGCGCGACCCCGAAATCCCGACGCAGATGCGTGCCGTGGACGACTGCGGAGACGGACTGCACCCGAGCGACGGCGGTTACTGCAAGATGGGCGACGCGATCGACCTCGCGCTCTTCGCTTAGAATGTTGCAGTGAACGTAGCCCGGATGGAGCGCCGCAAGCGCGTAATCCGGGGCAGCCGTTCCCGCATTCCGCTTGGCTCCATGCGGGCTACGGCGGGCTACGGTTGACCCCGAAGT
>Ga0153928_1000261_pt1 | contig 26830 bp, 25 predicted proteins | sample TSNJ012MetaG_FD_106656 | JGI IMG/M metagenome (GOLD analysis project Ga0153928, IMG submission 106656) | Attine ant fungus gardens microbial communities from New Jersey, USA - TSNJ012 MetaG | ecosystem: Host-associated > Fungi > Mycelium > Unclassified | place: USA: New Jersey, Wharton State... | reverse complement strand
GCAAAAAACAATGATTTTCTCATTGTTTTAGCGGTTCTTTTATCAACTAATTACTTGTTATATTATAGGCTTCTGGATACTTATAATAGCCTATCCGATTAAATCAGCCGTGAATAGTAACAATTAACACAATTTTTTATTTTACAATTTGTCTATATTGTCTAAATTGTTGTTTGTTTGGGCTGTTTGTTTGGCTTTTATGCTCTTCAAATACATCACACATTTTGTTTACATGGCAGGTATAACTATTCACTATACCAGTAATGGTTAGACCGGAACAATAAAGACAGCTAAAAAAAAAGCTCTGCAGAATACCATCTGTAGAGCTTCACTAGTGTACTCAATAAGATACCACTTTTGTCGACGCAGGAATATTGTCATATATCCACTTTGCATTACTAATATCCAAACGTACACATCCATGTGACGCATTTATCCCAAGACGCCCATCCTGTATTCTTGTCATACTTCCCGGCTCATATAATACGGAATGGAACAAATAATCACCATAGAACTGAGTATAATACCAGCATGTATATCCCTTGCCAAAAGACATCCCTTTTGCTCCAACCGTGTAAACCCCTTTCACTGTAGGAGTTGAGTATGCGCCGGTGGTACAGGACCAATATTTTACCAATTCCCAGTCGCCCGTATTACCATAAAAGATGGATACTTTATTTGCATTCGTGTCCAATAATATGAGCCATCTGGTATTACTGCTATATGTATTCGCTTTTTCATATAAGGCTTTGTTAGCGAACAGTACCCCGGTAGAGTCAAATGTGTAGCGAACTCCATTTATTTTAGTACTTCCGGTTGCAGATTTACCATCCGATTGATAATAGTAGCTCCTTCCGCTGTCTGTTTTCCATCCTCTAAACATCTTCCCATTAGAAGTGTTGAAAAAATAATAATCATCCCCGATCTTTATTCTTCCTGTTACGCGTTTTCCATCAAATCCAAAATAATATTTATTACTTCCCTTTATAAGCCAAAAGCTCTTTTTCATTTTTCCGCTGCTCTTATCAAAATAGTAATAAGCGCCGTCTATCTTCCTGGTTCCCGCTGCGCGTTTTCCGTTCGATCCGAAATAATATTTAGCAGACCCCTTGGTGAGCCAGTAGTCCTTTTTCATTTTTCCATTGCTCTTATTGAAATAGTAATAAGCGCCGTTTATCTTCCTGGTTCCCGTTACGCGTTTTCCTTTCGATCCGAAATAATATTTATTAGAACCCTTGGTGAGCCAGTAGTTCTTTTGCATTTTTCCATTGCTCTTATCGAAATAGTAATAAGCGCCGTTTATCTTCCTGGTTCCCGTTAAGCGTTTTCCTTTCGAACCGAAATAATATTTATCAGAACCCTCGGTAAGCCAGTAGTTCTTTTGCATTTTTCCATTGCTCTTATTAAAATAGTAATAAGCACCGTTTATCTTCCTGATTCCTGTTACGCGTTTTCCGTTCGATCCGAAATAATACTTATCAGAACCCTCGGTGAACCAGCTGCTCTTTTTCATTTTTCCGCTGCTCTTATCGAAATAGTAATAAGCGCTGTCTATCTTCTTGATTCCCGCTACGCGTTTTCCGTTCGATCCGAAATAATATTTATCAGATCCCTCGGTGAGCCAATAGCTCTTTTTCATTTTTCCGCTGCTCTTATCGAAATAGTAATAAGCGCTGCCTATCTTGCCGGTACCCGCTATGCGTTTTCCGTCAGATCCGAAATAATACTTATCAGATCCCTCGGTGAGCCAACCGGTATGCATACTTCCATCTTCAGAAAAATAATAGTTTGCACCATCTATTACTACCGAACCTGCCGCAAGCGCTCCGGAAGAGGTGCTGTAATAAGTCTTACCACCTTGCTTATGCCAGAAGTTTAATGCAATATATGGAGCTTCTGCAGTATAGACATAACGTTTCTCCCCTATCTGCTGCAGGCCAATCTCCAAATAGCCGCTGCTGTCAAATAAATATGTATACTCATTAATAATCTGAACACCCGTCAACAAATTATTCCCATCATAATAGACGATTTTCCCATCCACATTATTAAATCCGGTTTCATAAGGTGACCTTCCGTCAATATCTCTATTCCCGATATCCCGGTTTTCCTGGGTTTCCTGGTTCTCCTGATTGTCCTGATTCTCCAGGTTTTCCTGGTTTTCCTGGGTTTCCTGATCTGCCTTCTCATCTGCCAGCTGATTTGTCATCTGCTCTACCGCAGTGGATTCCGCATTCTCTTCTGTATAATCTGTGCCTAAATCAGATGTTTTCTCAGCATATACAGTTGAAGCATTTGTCAATAATATTAATGAAAATAAAAAAGTGACAATTAGTTTGTAATTAATTTTTAATACCTTCATCGTTTCCCCCTTATTAATTTATTTGTACTTATTCTAACACTTTTCATCAGATAAACCAACTATAAATTAAAAGTAGAAATGTTAAAAAAATTGTAGAAATGTTGTGATTGTCTGACTGTCTCAAGCCGCCTCAAACTGGCTGTTGTACAACTCTGCGTAAAAACCTCCCTTTCGAAGAAGTTTCTCATGATTTCCACTCTCAATAATGTCGCCATCTTTCATAACCAGAATGAGATCGGCGTTTTTAATCGTCGAGAGACGGTGAGCGATATCATCGTTGTTTTGCCGGCGCCCGTCGGACCGACAATGGCTATTTTCTGTCCCGGCTTTGCCTTTGCAGAAAAATCGTTAATAACTATTTGTTCGGAATCCTTGTATCCGAAGCGTACATGATTAAATTCGACATAACCCTGCACTTTCTGGAGCCAGGTAACTTTTTCGCTCTCATCTTCCATCTCTTCGGCCTCAAGGAATACAAAGACGCGCTCACTCGCTGCGGCGGCGGATTGAAGAGACTGTGCCGCCTGGGCAATCTGCGAAAGCGGTTGTGTAAAATAAAATCATCTATGCTCACAAGAAAGCCCTGCTTTCGGTCAGCAGGAAGCTGTTTTGCCGACACCATGAAAATCGGCAGGTCATTCTGAACATAGCGAAGCACTTTAGTAAATTCATAACCGTCCATCTTCGGCATCATTATATCCAGTACCACAAGATCAATGTGTTCTGCATCCATGACCTCAAGAGCCTTCTCGCCGTTTTCGGCGGTAGATACGGTGTAGCGTTCAGCTTCTAATACGGCGCGCATCAGCCGCCGGGTATTTTTATCATCGTCAACAACAAGAATATGAAACATGCCCTATCACGTCCCTTTCATCATATTTCGCCAGACGCATCATTTAATGAAAACAAGCCGTCCCGATAAACGGACACGGAGTTCCTTGTTATCTTTGCATGATACAAAGCTTTATCGACCTTATTGATAATGTCGTCAGCCGTTTGTCCATTTTCCAGGAAAGCAATGCCAATACTAACTGTGGTCTTGATCGCTTTGTTTTGTTCCGCATTGAATATCGATGTGTTTTCAACGGCTTTCCGTATACGCTCCACAACACCGGACGCGGCTTCCGGCGGAAGTCCGGGAAGTATGCCGACAAATTCTTCGCCCCCGTAACGGGCGAAAGTATCCGTTTTGCGCAGAGAGAGGGCGATTGTTTTTGTTACGCTTTCAAGCACAATATCGCCAAACGGATGCCCATAGGTATCGTTGACCACTTTAAAATAATCCAAATCGGCCATGAAAACCGTAACCGGGATTCCCGTTTTTTTTATTTCTTTTATCTGCGCCTTTAATATCCGCATAAAAAACGCCCTGTTATAAGCCCCCGTCAAGCTGTCTATTGCACTCATTCGCTCCATACGCCCGGAGGACACAAAAAAAAGCGAGGCAATCATCAGTATAAGAACGGCGATGCTTCCCACAATGGAATACAGCTGGTATTGCAGAACCGCATTATATTGGTCAATGGAAACATCAACACCAACGATACCGATAAACTCATCGGTGTCCTTGTCAAAAATGGGCGCATACGCAGACATAAGCGTGCCCCACACCGTCGTAATAAAATCACCTGCATACGGAGCCTGCGTTTCATATGCGATACGTCTCGTTTCAGTCAGCGGCTCCATCATCCCCGGCGGTGTATAGGTATCCGTATTCTCCAGTTCGCCATCCAGCACATACATCATTTCCGTTTCGGACACCCTGATTTCTGTGTACAAAAAAGCAATATTGTCTTCGTTGCCGAAACGGATACTTTCCATATCCGACTTAAGCGTTTTGTAGAAATCGCTGTCCATATCCAGTGTGTCAATGAATTCGCGGTATCCGGCGGTATCCCGCTCAATCAGGGTCGCCGTGGCAATGGCGATTCCCATACATTTATTCGCGAACTGCTTTTTAACGGTCTGTGCGGAAGCCCGGTAAATGAAAATACTTGCAATAGACATAAATACTAAAAAAAAGGCAAAGATTAAAACAAACGACCGGGTAATCATAGAACGTCGGCTCACCATACAGTTTCATCCTCTCCTGCTCATTGTCCGAACCAGAATCTCTTGAATTCATTACTTTCAAAATCTCATAGTGAACCTTAACAATTCTGATCTGCTGTAAGCAGTATATTGCTGAAATTATAACAATAAAAAATGGAATAAGCAACATGATTTTATAAAGATGGGTGCATATATTATGAGTGCTGGTTTATATATATAGGCAATCAGGACGCCACTATGGGAGGCAATATGCTTCACGCAAACAGGGCAACCTTGATATTATTAAGTTTCTTTAATCTTGAAATTCCCCTTCGATAAATTCTGACGTTTAATTTTCAGCGCCATATCTAAACACCAACGGTTGTTTTCGATAAAATACTTTTCTGAATTATTTAATTCAGCCGAAATTTCTTTGATTCCCCAAGTGCCTTATTAGTCCAGAATAATTTACGCCACCTTTCGGACTATATGTTTGTCCTCCTTTGTAATAGCATCAGTGGAATGGGAGGGCATTTTTCTTGTAAATTCCTTGAAAAAACAGCGGCAGGAGGGCAAGGGACAGCCTGCGTTTACGTAGGCTGTCCCTTGTCCCCCTGTAAACACTTCACCTGGTGGTTTTAATATGTGAATCCAGAAGCTTTATATGCAGTCACCCTCGCTTTATCCAACTTTACATTTCTGAAATACAGCATCATGTCAATAGTAATTTCCACAATATTCAGAACATAGAAAAACCATCCAAGATAAAACAGCCAGTTCAACGTAGTTCCTGCGGCCGATGCATCTTGCCAGATTATAAATTTTCTCGAAATCCCAAAAATATATCCGACCCAGAGAAAACACTCAAAAAATAAACTTTTCCCTTTTGCTGTCCTGGATACCCAGGATTTTCGTATTGAAATAGGCCATGACAATCCAAAACATAAAATCATCAATGCTTCTAATAAATTTTCCATAATATTTATCCTCCTCTAACAATATGCAACGTCAGGAATGACGCTGCATACGTGTTTGTTTCTATAATATGATACCAGGGTCAAAAGGTCATGCATTTCATGCTTGCATGAAAAAGCATGATGTTGGGACCCGCAAAACATGAGAAAGTAGCCCGAATAGGGCGGATTTCGAATGTTTTTAGGATTGTGTGAGCACAAAGTGCGGAGCAATCCGTAGGTATCAGGGGGGCAAAATACCTTTTGACCCCAACATCATAATATTTAATCAACCTGTGTATGTTTCCAATTCAGCTCAAATATTTATGCAAAACTGTACCAGCCGGTTTTATAAAATGGCTATCAAAAACTGTGTCCCAAACACTACCAGAATAAGAGCAATTGGATAAGTAGATGCATATGCCACCGTGACCTCATCCGTCTTGGCAGTAGAAATCAATGTTCCCAGTGCCGGTGTACTGGTCATGCCGCCGCAGATGCATCCCAATACGTTGATTAAATCCATTTTAAATATTTTAATTGCTACAAGTGATGCGGAAATCATTGGGAATAAGGTGATGATTACTCCCTGGAAAAATAATACAATCCCATATTCTCTTATGGTCATTATAAAACCCTGACCGGCTTCCGTACCTGCACCAATCAGGAATAATATCAATCCCAGCTCCCGTAAATTTGTCAATGTACTCCCGGGCACTCTTAACGAATATTTCCCTATTTTTCCAATGTGTCCTATTATGATTCCTGCAAACAGGGGGCCGCCGGTGGACCCAAGGGAAAAGCTTCCGCCGCCGAAAAGCGGTATTTTAACCGTACCCAATAAAATACCTAACGTCATTGCAAGAGCAAATACAAACAATCCGCTGGATTCTACTTCTTTTAATTGTTCCTCTTTTTTCTCCCTGGTCCCTTCAGACTCCTTATGTATATTAGCAACAAATTCCTTTGCTTCTTTCTGGATATCTTTTCCTAATATCTTAGGCAAAATCTGAATAAACAGTACTACTCCCACAACTCCGAATAAATAGGCCACTCCATAGCCGATTGAGACAGACGGATCATTTACCAGTTCCAGTGCCGCTGCCAGTCCTGGCGTAGAAGTAAGTGCACCGTTAAAAATACCGGTAGACAGATTTCCGGGTATGTCAAATAATTTTGAGGTGGCAAATGTTGCAAATACCCCGAAGACAACAATCAATACGCCTAAAATAATATATGAAAATGCTTTCTTCTGAAAGTTTTTAAAAAATACCGGACCCGCAATCAAACCAACAGAGCCTACAAATAAAACAAGACCAAAATTTTTTACGATAGGATCAATTTCGACACCATAATGACCAAATACCAAGGCAACAATAAGAACGACTGCCGTACCCAACTGAACACCTTTAAAACTGATACTGCCCAGAAAATATCCCAGTGCAGCGATAATAAAAATGAATAACAATGAATTCATTTCAATTCCCTCCATAAATTTACTGTGTGATAGAATCTTCTCAGATGTTTGACTGCCTTTGCTTTAAGTATGCGGCTTTTCCTTCTTCATAAAGGTTCTTTCCTTCACTGTCGATAATAACCACTAAAGGCATATCCTCCACATATAATTTACAGAGAGCCTCTGCTCCTAAATCTTCGTAAGCAATCAGCTCCGAGCTCTTGATGCATTTTGCAAGAAGTGCACCTGCACCGCCGATTGCTCCAAAATAAACTCCGCTGTATTTTTTCATAGCATCAATCACTTCCGGAAGCCGCGCTCCTTTTCCTATCATGCCTCTTGCTCCGACAGACATCATCGTCGGCGCATATGCATCCATCCTTCCGCTGGTCGTAGGTCCGGCGGAACCGATTACCTGTCCCGGCCTGGCCGGTGTCGGTCCTACATAATAGATGGTGGCATCCTGCGGATCAAAAGGAAGTTTTTCTCCTTTTGCTAATGTTTCACACATTCTTTTATGTCCAGCGTCACGAGAGGTATAAATGTTTCCTGTTAAATAAACGGTATCTCCTGCTTTCAGTGTTCTGGCCAGACTTTCCGTTAAGGGTAACTGAATATGTTTTTCCATCATATCACCTCCGATTTATGCCGTGTTACGTGGCAGTTAATGTTTACTGCGCATGGCATTCCTGCAATATGTGTAGGCAGAGTTTCAATATTCAATCCGATGGCAGTGGTTCTTCCTCCAAAACCTTGAGGTCCGATACCCAATTGATTGATTTTTTCCAGCATTTCTACTTCCAGCTCTGCATAATAAGGATCTTCATTCGCTGAATCAACAGGACGCATCAATGCTTTCTTAGCCAATAAAGCAGCTTTATCAAACGTTCCGCCGATGCCTACTCCTACCACCATAGGAGGGCAGGGATTGGGTCCCGCTGTTTCCACTACTTCTAATATAAAGTCTTTGATTCCTTCAAGTCCCGCAGAAGGCTTAAACATACGAATCTGACTCATATTCTCGCTGCCAAAGCCTTTCGGTCCAATCGTAACCTTAATCTGGTCTCCCGGGATGATTTCAGTATAAAGCATGGCCGGTGTATTATCACCGGTATTTCCTCTGCGTACGGGATCTTTTACCACGGATTTTCGAAGGTAGCCTTTCTCATATCCCCGGCGGACCCCCTCATTTACCGCTTCTGTTAAGTCCCCTCCTGTAATATGTACATCCTGACCAATCTCCATAAATACACATGCCATTCCCGTATCCTGGCAGATCGGCACATTCTGTTCGTCTGCAATTTCATAGTTTTCAATGATCTGGTCTAAAACACCCTGTGCAATTTCCCATTCTTCGCATGCGCGGCAGTTCTTAATTGCACGTTTTACATCTTCCGGCAGATGTTCATTGGCTTCAATACAAAGCTTTTCTATCACATCTATGATCCGGCTTACCTGAATTTCCCGCATATAAGTATCCTCCTTCCACTATCTTTCATGTCTTGTATAGTTCGGCAGCAGCAACGGTGACACATCCTCTGAATTTATGCCTGCCGCTTTTAACTCATCAGCATATTCTACCACATGATTCAGATTGAGTGTACCAATTTTTGTTTCTTTTGCTTTTGCGGCTGCTGCTTTTCCTGCATTACGCCCAAAAACAATAATATCCAAAAGAGAATTCCCCATCAGTCGGTTTTTACCGTGAATTCCCCCTACTGCTTCTCCGGCTACCAGTAAATTACTGATTTCTTTGGTGGATCCATCTTTTTCTATTTCCAGACCGCCATTCTGGTAATGAAGCGTAGGATAAATTAATATCGGCTGTTTTCTCATGTCAATTTCATAATTCATATACATACGGAGCATGGCAGGAATTCGTTTTTCAATGGTTCCCTTGCCGCCTAACAATTCAATCATAGGAGTATCCAGCCATACGCCGCTTCCCAAAGGCGTTTCCACACCTTTTTTTCTGTCACTGCATTCACGGATAATGGACGCCGCCGCCACATCACGGGTTTCCAGCGGATGCATAAATGCTTCACCATCCGCATTTACCAGCATAGCTCCCAGGGAACGTACTTTTTCAGTTACCAGCGCCCCGAAGATCTGAGACGGATATGCCACCCCGGTGGGATGGTACTGTATCGTATCCTGATACAAAAGAGGTGTTCCGGCACGATAACCCAGAATCAGCCCGTCTGCAGTTGCTCCATAATGATTGGAAGTGGGAAAGTCCTGGTAATGCAGGCGCCCCGCACCTCCTGTTGCAATGATGACTGTCCTGGCTCTTGCAACCAGATAATCATCTGTCTCCATATTCAGAAGTACGGCTCCGGCAGCCTGCCCGTGCTCATCTTTCAAAAGCTCTACGGCAGAAGTGAATTCGGCCACGGGAATCTCACGGTTAATAACCTCGTCACGAAGTGTACGCATGATCTCCGCACCGGAATAATCTTTGCAGGCATGCATCCTCTTTCTTGAAGTTCCTCCCCCGTGAGTCGTGACCATATTTCCTTCTTCATCTTTATCAAACATTACGCCCAGCTGATTCAACCAACGGATCGCATCCGGCGCTTCCATAACCAGTCTGCGGAGTAATTCCGGTTTGGCTGCAAAATGTCCGCCTCCGAAAGCATCCAGATAATGCTGTACCGGAGAGTCATTTTCTTTGTCCGCAGCCTGGATTCCGCCTTCTGCCATCATGGTATTCGCATCTCCAATACGCAGCTTGGTCACAATCATAACATCAGCGCCTGCCTCATGAGCCTCAATCGCTGCAGATGCCCCTGCACCTCCGCCGCCAATTACCAGTACGTCCACATCGTAATCAACTTTCCCTAAATTAATGTCTTTTCCCAGCAAACGGCTGTTGGAGTGGAGTAAATGTCCTAATTCTGTCGGTACTTTCTCCCCTTTGTTGGGGCCAATCCCTATCTCAGTGAAACCTTTTGTTCTATAATCCGGATGATAAGCCTTCAGGAGGGTGTCTTTTTCTTCCGCTGCCATACGTCTCGGCTCTGTCTTCATTCGCTGGGCTCTGGTTGCTTCTACCTTTTTAATCGATTCAAGCATATCTGCTGTAAACATAATCTCCCCCCTTATTTCTCAATCTCTCTTGTATTATAAAGTTCCTTCATTTCTGTCATCGGCTTACACATAATCTGTTCAATCAGTTCGTCATAGGCGCCGTTTCTTACTTCTTCCACCCGCTTCTTCAGATGCTCTGTTTCCGGAGCAATGTATTTCCCGGTCAGACGTCTTGCCAGCAGCCCAACCATGGGATGAGTAATTCCTGCCGGGCACCTGGTCATACAGCAGCCACAGCCGATACAGTCAAAAGATTCCTCCGCACATTTCTCATATTCACCCCGCTGGGCATATGCGATATACTGCATGACATCCAGATCCTGGGCGCAGGCATTGGTACATGCGTTACATCCGATACAGCTGTATATTTCAGGATAAAGCTCCATCATGATCTGCTCTGTCGGTTTGATCTGCTCAATATCATATGTTCTTTTGTCACTTGGGAAGAACGGGATGCTGGCAATATACATGCCTTCTACCACCTGAGTCTGACAGGCGAGTCCCGTCATCAGTTCATTCTTTCCTTTTATTCTGTAAATCGTTGCACAGGCTCCGCAGAAACCATGACGACATCCGCATCCGCGCTTCAGTGTATATCCCGCATACTCCATAGCGGTCATAATCGTCAGTTCAGCAGGTACACTGTATTTCTTACCATAAAAATATACATCTACCATTTCTTGCATTTTACGTATCCGTCCTTTCTAATATTCGTCCGGCAGTTCATCGACTTCGTCACAGCGAAATACCGGGCCGTCTTTACACACATATTTAGAGCCAATATTACATCTTCCGCATTTTCCAACCCCGCATTTCATACGAAGTTCCAATGTGGTATAAACCTGATCCTTGCGAAAGCCCATTTCCTCCAAAGCCGTTAGTACAAACTTGATCATAATAGGAGGTCCGCAGACAAGAACTGTCTTGTCTGTGGTAAATTCCAGCTCTTTTAAATATGCGGGAACAAACCCCACATGACCGTTCCATCCTTCCTGTTCACGGTCAATCGTCAGATATACGTTTACCCCTGACGTATTCATCCACACTTCCTGTATTTCTTTTATCTGGACTAAATCCTCTGCCGACCTGGAACCATAGAGAATATCCACCGTACCATAATTACCGCGGTTATCCATTACATAATTAATTACAGAACGAAGAGGGGCAAGACCGATACCGCCTGCAATAAACAGTAAATTTTTTCCTTTTAATTCTGTTTCCACAGGAAAATGATTCCCATAGGGCCCACGTACGGTAATTTCACTTCCCGTCTCCAGGCTGTGGAGATGATCCGTCAAAACTCCGCACTTCTTTATACTGAATTCCTGATATTCTTTATTTGTAGGCGACGAGGTGATAGAAAACATTCCTTCACTAAAACCAGGGACACATATCATGGCGCACTGCCCCGGCATATGTTCAAACATCTTTCCGCCATCCGGTGCATTGACACGAAAAGTCTTTACATCCGGAGTTTCCTGCCGGATATCTGAGATGACCCCTACCTTCGGTATTAAAGTATCGAGTGTGTCATTTTTTTGGCAGTTACATTCACCCATTATCTGTCACCTCCTTTATTCTGAAACGCTTTCACGACCTTTACTATATTTAATGATGCCGGACATTTTTCCAGACACCTTCCGCATCCTACACAAGAATACATGCCGTCATTATTAGCCGGGAAGTAGACCAGTTTATGCATAAACCTCTGACGAAAACGCTGCATCTGACTGGTACGGTTGTTTCCGTGGGCCATCATGGTAAAATCGGAATACATACAGGAATCCCAGCAGCGATACCGCTTTACACCATGTCCGGTGTCGTAATCTTTGATGTCGTAACACTGGCAGGTGGGACAGACAAAAGTACAGGTGCCGCAAGCCAGACATGGCTTATACAGTTTTTCCCATTCAGGTGCGTTAAACTTGTTCTCAGTTGCATCACCATTCCATCCTTCTAAGGAAAGATTCGAATATGGAAGCTTTTCAATGATTGTATGTATGGCGTTCTTTTCCTTCTCTACCTGATCTTCTTCTGCATTTTTCAGAAGATGTTCCACTGTTTTTGTAAGAACTTCACCTTTTTCACTCAGCGGTTTCCAGTACAGATCACCATCAATCAGCCATACCGTTACATCGGCAGACGGCTCTGCGGCATCCACATCAAATACTTTACAAAAACAGGCTTCCTCCGGTTCATGGCAGGCCATTGCCACAATCGTTCCATGCTCCCTTCTCGCTGCATAAAAAGAATCCACCGGCTCTGCCAGAAATACTTTATCCAATACTTCCACACCTTTTAAATCACAGGCCTTCATCCCAAATACGACAAACTTCTGCTCTTTTAACTTTTCCGGCTCTATCGAAAGCTTTCCGTCTTCTTTCTTACATGTGTACAGGTTTTCGCTCTGAGGAAAGAATGCATCTTTCGGCGATTTTACCGTCTTTAATGTTTCTAAATCCACCTGCGCTTCTTTATCCCACACAGAAAAGTTTACCTGATCTGCATTTCTTACAGGAATAATCAGTTCCTGATTGTCAGCAATTGACTGGAATAATGCCGGCAGATCCTTTTTTTCAATCTTATACATACATTATCCCCTTTCTCCAACAATATCCGGTTCTGCATCATCATAAGCAAAACTGGTCAGCGGTCCTTTCGGCTGCGTATCTTCCCCCGCCTGATATGTTCCATACAGTTCATCGATATCTTTGATAAATTTGCGGTTAAACAGATGCAGCGGGATTCCCTGGGGACACACTCTGGTGCATTCGCCGCAGTCGGTACAGCGTCCTGCCACATGAAAAGCACGAATGATGTGAAACATTTTCTCCTCAAATGAATCCGAATTCGCTTTCTGTGCGCTGTCAAACTTGTCACTGTCAAACACACATTTTCTGCAGCTGCATGCCGGACAGACATTTCTGCAGGCATTACAGCGGATACATTTACTCAATTCTTTCTGAAAAAAGGAAAACTTTTCTTCCGGATTCATGGCTTCGATTTCATTTACCCTGTCAAGGCGGTCACTGTCTTTGGTTTCTATTGACTCTCCAATTACTTCATCATAGACTTTGTGTTCCTTTCCTTTACACACATGGCATCGCTCCAGCATGGCAGATGCATAGCTGCATGTCTTCTCACCATAAAGCGTCCCAATCGTCAGCATATCCGTATCATCTGACATTTCGATTCCCGAAATGTCTTCAATTCCTTTTATTCCCTGTTTCTTGATTGCCTCAATATCCAGTTTTCCCTTGCAGCCTACTCCGATAATATATGCTTTCTCTCTGTCTGCACGATGTTCTTTTAAAAGCTGATTGAAACTGTAGGTATCACATGGTTTTAAGAATACCAGTGTCTTCCCCTCCAGTTTGGATGCTTCAATCATATACTTGCTCAGATTCGCTCCGCAAAATCCGTTATATACAAACTCTTCCATTTCCTCCTGCTTTTCAAAGTAAGCAGGCTGAGGACTATATTGGAACTCTCCTGCTTTCCAGCCAAGCACCCGGGCAACCCTTTTCTCAGCCAGCAGTTCATTCGCACGTTTCACTAATTCCTGCATCTTAGGTCCTCCAATCTTACGTTTTTGCCAAGAGACCTGACTTTTCGGACAAATTCGTTCATGGTGGCAGAGAACTTTACACCTTCTGCAGCAGACACCCATTCCACACGGGTTCGACCCTGCTCTACTCCGATATAATCCAGCATGGAAAACAAAAGCGTCATTCTTCTTCTGGCATAATAGTTTCCTGTGCTGTAATGACAGTCACCCGGATGGCATCCGCACATAATCACTCCGTCCGCCCCCTTTTCAAATGCCCGGAGGATAAACATCGGATTCACGCGGCAGGAACACGGCACACGAATGATTTTTACATCTGCCGGATACGCCAGACGGCTGCTGCCCGCCAGGTCTGCCCCTGCATAGCTGCACCAGTTGCAGCAGAACGCCACAATGTTAGGTCTGAACTCTTCTTTCGCTTCTATCGACATATCGCATCTACCTCCGCTATTAACTGTCTGTTTGAGAATCCCTGCAAATCCATGGCTCCGCAGGGACAGGTAACCGTACAGGCTCCGCATCCCTGGCACAGAGCATTATTGACCGATGCCACACGGCGCATTTCACGGATACCATGGTCATTCACTTCTTTTTCTTCATAGGTAATTGCTCCATACGGACATACATCTGCACAGTTTGAACAGCCATTGCACAACAATTCATCTGCTTTCGCCGTACATGGATTCGTCAGCAGCTTATCTTTTGCCAGCAGACCCACCGCTTTGATCGCCGCCGCCCCTGCCTGAGCAACCGTTTCCGGTATATCTTTCGGTCCCTGACAGACACCTGATAAGAAAACGCCTGCTGTCGGTGATTCCACCGGCCGTAGTTTTGGATGTGCCTCCGTAAGGAAATTATTGGTATCTATGCTTGCCGTAAGCATAGTAGCAATACTTCTCACTGATGAGTCAGGCTCAATTGCCGTTGCAAGAACCACCATATCCGCTTCCACCAGAATCTGCTTATTGTCAAGCAGATCCACTCCCTGTACAAGCAGCTGTCCATCCGGCTGCGGCGCTACCTTTCCTACCTGGCCTTTTATATAATTTACTCCATATTCTTCTACCGCTCTTCTGTAAAATTCATCAAAATTCTTGCCTGGTGTACGTACATCTATGTAAAATACAGTCACATTCACACCGGGATATTTATCGCGAATCAGCATGGCATGCTTTGCCGTGTACATACAGCAGATTTTAGAGCAGTAACTCTTTCCTCTGCAGGTGATATCACGAGATCCTACACATTGGATAAATACCATGTTTTTGGGTGCTTTCCCATCTGAGATCCGTTCCAGATGACCTTTCGTTGGTCCTGCCGCATTCATGATACGTTCCAGCTCCAGCGAAGTGATTACATCCGGGCTCTGACTGTATGCATATTCATCAAAATCGTCCAGTTTGATGGTGTCAAATCCTGTGGCTACAACGACCGCTCCGTATTTTTCCGTAACGATCTCATCTTGCTGTTCGTAATCAACCGCACCTGCCTGGCATACTTTTGCACAAACACCGCACTTGCCTGTTTTAAACTTGATGCAGTGTTCTCTGTCTATCACCGGCACATTTGGAATCGCCTGTGCAAACGGAGTATAAACAGCACTTCTGTTATTAAGTCCCCGGTTAAATTCACTGGGTGTTTTCTTATATGGGCATTTTTCCTGACAGACACCGCATCCGGTACACTTATCCATATCAATACTTCTTGCTTTTTTTCGAATGTCTACGGTGAAATCGCCTACAAATCCGCCAACCTTTTCCACTTCGCTGTAGGTATAAATCGTAATCTTGTCATGAGCCGCTGCCTCCACCATTTTCGGCGTCAAAATGCAGGCGGAGCAGTCAAGCGTAGGGAACGTCTTATCAACCTGTGACATTCTTCCGCCAATACTCGGCGTTTTTTCCACGATATCTACTTCGTATCCGGCATCTGCGATGTCCAGAGCCGTCTGTATTCCCGCAATACCGCCTCCAATTACAAGAGCCCTCTTCGTAACCCGGCTTTCTCCGGACTTCAGGGGTGTATTTAAGTTTACTTTGGCAATGGCTGCTCTGGTCAGTATGACTGCCTTTTTCGTACCCTCTTCCAAATCTTTATGTATCCATGAGCAATGCTCACGTATATTGGCGATTTCTACCATATATGGATTGAGTCCGGCTCTTTCGGCCGCTTTCCGAAATGTTGTCTCATGCATACGCGGAGAACATGCGCAGACCACAATTCCCGTCAGGCCTTTTTCCTGAATCGCCGCAATGATTCTCGCCTGCCCTGCTTCTGAACACATATACTGGTAATCATCCGAATGAACCACTCCCGGCTCCATCATTGCCGCCTCGGCTACCTTTTTTACATCTACGGTCGCCGCTATATTACTTCCACAGTGGCAAACAAATACTCCTATTCTCTGCACCGCCATCACCTCCTGTATCTTCTGAATGCACTGACTAATAGCTGCTGGGGCAGTTCAGGGTCTAAAAGCGCGGGTATCTCATCAGCCTTCAGATAATCCTGTCCCCTCTGGCGCACCACGTACTGCCTTGCTCCGTCAATAAGTTTCCCCGGTTTCACATCTCTTGGGCAGCGCTCCACACAGGCAAAACAGGAAAGGCATTTCCAGAGTGATTCGGAATTTACAAGAGCTTCTGTCTCTTCGTTTAATATGTAAGACACGAATTGATGAGGTTTAATGTCCATTTCATTAAAAGACGGACATGATGCCGAGCATTTACCGCATTTCATGCATTTTAATGGATCCACACCACTGATTTCTTTTATACGTTTGGCTTGATCTGCCGCATTATTCAGCATGTTGTACCTCCTCTTTTACCCCCAGGGCTTCTGCCAGAAGTTCCGTAAAATACAGTACCGGCAGGTGCGTGGCAACGTCACTCTTATTCAGGTTATACAAACACAATGGACAGGCTGTAATCAGCATTTCCGCCCCAAAGCCTGATGCGGAAGTCATAATAGTATTTACCATGCTCTCTGCCATCTTCTCTTCTTTCAATGATATGTATCCGCCGCAGCATTCATTTCGGTATGGGTAGATAACCGGTTCTGCGCCAATTGCCCGGATAAAGTCTTCTATAACGGAAGGATTTTCCGCATTATCAAACTGCAGCAGGTTACCTGGACGCAGCAGCAGACAGCCATAATATGCCCCTATCTTCCGCCCTTTCAGAGGATTGACTACCTTTTCCTTTAACTTATCAAAACCGATACGGCTCTTAAGCACTTCCAGGAAATGAAGCACTGTGGTTTCACCCGTATACGGCTCATTTAATTTCATATAATTATTGGCTCTGTTCCTGATATCCTCCACATGCTGCATGTCATCATTTACTCTCTTCATGACGTGATGACAGGCAGAGCACAACGTCACCATATCCTGTCCTTTTTCTTTTGCTTCATTCAGTGCCCGGACGGAAGAAAGTTTTGACGCTATCTCATCAGTACCTAATGGATATACTCCTCCGCAGCACTGCCAATTCTCTATCTCCTCCAGTTCAAAACCCAGCGCTTTTGCAGAAGATCTGGCATAAGCATCCAGATCTTTTGCTTTTGTTTTCAGGGTACACCCCGGATAATAACTGTATTTCATAATTAGCCTCCTAATGACTGCCTCTACAGGTCAATTTCTTTAATCACTGCTTTTAATGCTTCTGCGCTTATCTTCATTTTTTCTACTTCTTCATCCGTCAGCTTTACCGGTATTTTTCCCTGCACCCCGTGAGGTCCTACTAAAGTCAATACACTCAGACAGACATCCTCTACTCCATATTCTCCATGCATCATAGAGGAAACCGTTGATACGGAATCATATGCGGAAAGTAGTATCGCACACAATTTGCACACAGATACGGATACCGCATAAAAGGTTGCACCCTTGTTTGCGATAATTTTTCCGCCTGATTTTTGTACATACTCCAGCATGTCATCTTTATTCAGCGCTGCCACTTCTTTTCCTGACGCAATTGCCATTTCCAAATATTCATCAACCTTTGCTCCTGATATATCTGCACAGGACCATGGAATAAAAGAAGTATCACCGTGTTCACCAAAAACGTACGCATGTATATTTTTCTGTGCCACATTGAAATGCTCAGCCAGCCCGCAGCGCAGTCTCGCCGTATCCAGAAGCGTTCCTGAACCGATAATCTGATTTTCAGGCAATCCGGATATTTTCGTAAACACATAAGTCATAATGTCAACCGGATTACTGACTATCACATACAGAGCATCTGGTGCAGCTTTTACAATCTGCGGAGTAATACTTCTTAGTATATCGACATTTGTCTGGGTGAGCTCAATACGGGACTGTCCCGGTTTTCGGGCAATACCTGATGTAATGATAACAATATCTGAGTTTTTTGCATCTTCATACTCTCCGGCAATGATCGAAATCGGGTCTCTGAAGCAGGTACCCTGTGCAATATCCATCACCTCGCCTAAAACCTTTTTTTTGTTGATATCAATCAAGACGATTTCCGATGCGATATCTTCATTTGATAATGTGTAGGCGATTGTAGATCCTACACTTCCGGCTCCTACGATAGTTATTTTACTTTTCATTATTACTCCTTTCCATCTTCTCTGTGTTGTTTTTAATTTAACAATTCCTGCTTTGTAAGTATAGATAAATAAATATTATCAATTAATGCATGGTAATAGAATATCATATTGATAATATTTTAACAACACTAATATTTAGTCTTTTAATATTTTTAGCATATTGCATATTTTTAAACTTAAATCTTTACGGTTTTTATTGTTTTTTTGATATATTATACAAAGAAAATCGTTGTAACTTAAACGTATATCTTTTCACAATCTGAAATGCAGAAATGCATGACAGAAAGCAGAATAAGAACCTCATTTTAAGGCTCTTATTCTGCTTTGGGTATTTTGAGTTTCCGGCACGCCGAAAGCTATTGCCGACTATGTGAGGATGAATAAGGCGGCTTTAGTTGTTATTGTCCTCACCATGCAAAAAAATCCATTGGTTTCTCTTGCTTGTCAATCCGTTATTCAACGCATTGACAGCCTCAATGTAGTATTGCTTTAATTTAAACAGGTTTTCAAAACGGCTGCTTACCCCGACTTTTATATTCTCCTGTTCAAATAGCCTGTTGAGACGATTAAAAACTCTTTTTGGGTAGAAAACCTTTTCCTCTTCACTCAAAATAATTACTATGTATTTGGAATAGATTGAGTATTTGAAAGCAGGCCGTGTCCGCTTGAACAAATCCCTGTAATAGTCAAGTTTTATATATGCAGGATCACATTGACCAATATCTGCAACGGCCAAATAGATGTTGCTTTTGAGACCATCATAAATCGCTTCTACCTTGCCTAAAAAATGCACGCTGTCTTCTGTGTCTCCATCAATCAGCCTGTTTATATAAATATCAAGTATTTTCTGCGGATAGGCTTGATAATAAGGGATTTTGCAGATTTCCTTCGCAAGCATATCACAAATAGCTTCAACTAAAACAATATCGTCGTCCTCGAATGGTTTCATTGCTTCTATTACGCTTATGCAGGATACCGGAAAGACATCTTTATTATAAAGCTTTCCAAAAAAGCATTTAAAATTTAGTTCCGGACTTTCCAAAAAAACAACTTTATTCGGTCTGATCATAAGATCGGCAAAGCCTTCATTGGCAGAACTGACCCTCATTTCATGGCTAATTACTCCATTATCATTAAAACTCTTTTCAAAAGGGGAACCTGCAATAGCTTGTGGATACGCCAGTATCTTACAATCAAGGTCATATAGTATAATGGGATTCTCTAAAACCTGAAACGCTATTTCAATAATACTTTGCAGACTCATATCAGCATTTTTTTGAAATGTCCTTAACTGCGCTAATTTATTGTTTACTTTACGCATATGGCAACGACCTCCTATCACTGTCAGTTCTATTTCTGTAATTTTACCACATTTTACGATCCCGCACCACATAAAATAACATTATTATAGTGTATTTCCCGCAATACGGTCAACTCCTCATTATTCGGAAAGCAGAATCTTACTGCCGCAGCGGCTTCTCTTAACCAGGATTTTCTTATCAATCCTGCTATCCAGCTCATTTACATGGGATATAATGCCTATCATGCGGCCGCCTCCGGCCATATTCTGCAAAGTCGTGACCGCCATATCAAGAGATTCCGCATCTAATGACCCAAATCCCTCATCAATAAACATAGCGTCAAGCTGCACACCGCCTGAAGTTTGCTGTACTATATCGGAAAGACCCAGCGCCAGTGATAGAGAAGCTTTAAAAGATTCGCCTCCGGACAGGGAACGGACATCTCTCAATTTACCTGTATAGTGATCAAGGACATTCAGCTCCAGTCCTGTCTGACTGCGTAAATTACCTGCATCCTCACGTCTCCTAAGTTCATAGCGGCTGCCGCTCATAACAGAAAACCGGCGGTTAGCTGCTCTTAAAATGCGCGTAAAATAAGTTGTCTGCAGATAGGTTTCAAAGGTAATTTTCGCCTTGCCCTGGATGTCGCCATTCGCAGTATCCGACAGCACTTTATAAATCTTATACATCGCCTCTTTTTGTTCTATGCGGCTGCGCCTGTTTCTCCGGTAACCAAATATAGTCCATTTGTTCCAAATTGAGTAAAGTCTATGTTCTGACAATCTGCATAGGGACCAAAAGCACTCATGGATAAATATAACGGTTTCATACTTCACCTCCAATTTGTTCCAGTAATGCATTGGCGGCAGCAGCCTGTTCCGGGCTCATTTCCGCACCGTTCTGTGCAAGGAAGAACGAGCCGAACAGTTCCGAAGGCGCAATGCTGTCATTGGTAGATATTTCGCTGAAATCGGATATCGCTTCTGTTCTTGCATTTTCAAACGAAAGCATCATCACATTTGGATAAACACTGCGTATCTTTCCTATGGCATCAAATATTTCATCCTCATCTGTCAATGTGACATGCAGATAGTCCTCCGGGGCGCCCTGGGCAACAATGGAATCACTCATCAGTTCTGCGATCGGGCCTTTTATCCTCCGCATATCCCTCCGTACCTTCAGTGGCAGCCGGGTTATTTCCATGCTGCCTTTTTCCTCAAGCTCTACCAGCGTAACTGATTTCTTGTGATGGCATTCAGAAAAGGAGTATTTTAAAGGCGAACCCGCATACCGGATATGATCAAAACCTATTTTCTGTGGACCATGCAAGTGGCCAAGCGCCACGTAATCAAAACCCTTCAGCATGTCCGCATCAATACTGTCGATACCGCCCACCGGTCCGATTTCCGATTCCGAACGTTCAGGCTCACTGCCTGAAGATATTACAAACTGATGGGCAACCAGCACATTGCGGCTGTTTTTATCAAGTTCTGCAGCTTCGATTACTGTTTTTACCGCATCATTAGAGTTTTCTATCTCTGTGTCGGTATAAAAGGGTCTTACAATTGAGGGCTTTATAAATGGCAGAAGATGAAAGAACACTCTTCCATGTTCATCTTCAACAGGGATCTTTCGCATTTGCCCGTCAAGGGTGCCATATAAGTAAATGTTCCGGTCGTACATAATTCTGCTGGCAAAGCCCAAACGTTCCGGTGAATCGTGATTGCCGTTAATAATAAGTACCACTGTGTTCTCCCGGGCAAGATCCGTAAGAAACTGGTCAAATACCTTTACCGCCTCCGTATTCGGTACTGGTCTGTCATAAATATCACCGGCCATTACGACTGCGTGAGGTTTATATTCACGGACATATTGAACTATCTGGTCAAGAATAAATATTTGATCCTCAAGCATGGAAAAACCGTTCACTATTTTTCCTATATGTAAATCGGCTAAATGCATAAACTTCATATTGATTCTCCTAACGTACTTTTGACAATTCCCATGGTTATTTTATCTGCTATTTCATTCATATCACATTAAAAAACAATTTCTTTATAAATTAAATTTACTATTTATCATTTTATCATAATCCTTCCCTGTTTCATATCAGTATTATAAAAAAACCGCGCACAGTTGCTGTTTTCCATAGTGGAAACTGCGCGCCGTAAACGGTATCATCATTTTAAACTACTGCAGCGCCGGAGAATGTTTAAATTCTCCGGCGCATTAGTTAGAACATATCCTACGGTTTTATTTACTTTCAAGATTCCGAATAAACCCTACATAACTTACGATAAAATAAACCACATATACTACTGAAAACATCAGCAATGCCAGAATATAATACTGAAAGTTCGACGCTCGGATTCCAGTATAATACACAAACCGCTCACTGGCGAACATGCCAATGAACATACTGAGAATGATAGAAACAATATACGGACATAAGTAGTAAACCGCCAACTGCTTTAATACAACCTTCTCCGTTTCTCTTTTGCTCATTCCCAGCAGCTTTAATATCTCATAGCGAAACCGGCATTTCGAAGCATCGCTCAACTGCTGCACCGCCATAATCGTCAGTGCCGCACACAAAAACACAATTCCCAGATACGCCAGCATAAAACACAAAGTTACGATAACAAAACTTCCTTCCACTCTGAGATTGTCCGCCACCATCACACTCTCCGATACGCTCAGGACTTGATTGCTTCCTTCCCCCACTTCAATTTCATACAGCACTTCATATGTACCATATATAATAGGATTAGTGGGACTAAAGGCGGCGTTTTTGTTTGTGCTGACTTAACTTCGGACCAAGTTGGCCCGAAGTTACATAAAAGTATATGGGGGAAGCGAAATAAAGCCTGATATACAAAGGCTTCGCAGTATAGTTTATACTGCGAAATTATTAATAAAGGTAAGGTTAAGATAAGCTTTAATAGCGTAAAAGCAAAATAAATTATAAGTGACTTGGTTTGCATAAAAACAGGTCATGTGTATTTATTCGCAAATCTATAAGTAAGCACATAAAATAAAGTAATTGAAAATAAAAAAATTACTCATAACATGGATCTGGAGATTAAAATGATTACTATTAGTTTATGTATGATTGTTAAAAATGAAGAAGAAGTTCTATCAAGATGCCTTAAAAGTGTAAAAGATGTGGTTGACGAAATCATTATAGTAGACACAGGCTCAACAGACAAAACAAAAGAGATTGCCTACCGGTATACCGATAAAGTATATGATTTTGAATGGGTGAACAATTTTTCTTTAGCGAGAAATTACTCTTTTTCAAAGGCCACCAAAGAATATCAGATGTGGTTAGATGCCGATGATATCATTACCGAAGAAGATAAACAAAAGATAATAAAACTAAAAGAGGAAATAGATACAAGCGTTGATATTGTAACATTCAAATATAATACACACTTTGATAAAGACAACAATCCCGTTTTAACTTCAACGAGAGAACGGTTATTTAAAACAGAAAAAAATTACGTGTGGAATGATCCTATTCACGAATACGTTGAACTTAGTGGCAATATATTTTACGCCAATGATATTTTTATTACACACAAAAAAGAAGCATCTTATACAAATAGAAATTTGAAAATATATGAGGATCAAATTGAACAAGGTGAAAAACTTAGCCCCAGAAGTCTATATTATTTTGCGCGTGAGTTAAAAGACCACAAAAGATATATAGAAGCTATTTACTATTTTGAACAATTTCTTGAGAGCAAATTGGGGTGGGTAGAAGATAATATTGCATCCTGTTACAACTTGGCAATTTGTTATAGATTAATTAGTGATGAAGAAAAAGCCTTTCAATCATTAATGAGAAGCTTTGAATACGATGCACCAAGAGCAGAAATAAGTTGTGAAATCGGATACTACTATATGAATAAAAAAGATTATCAAAAGGCTTTAAAATGGTTTCTTTTATCTGCCCAATTAGAAAAACCAAACACATTGGGTTTTTTGCTGGGTGATTATTGGGGATTTATACCTAATATTGAATTGTCTGTTTGTTACAGTAAACTTGGTGATATTCAACAAGCAATTTTGTGTAATGAAAAAGCGGCAACGTATAAACCAAATTCAGATGCGATTCTATACAACAGAAATTATTTCGCATCATTAAAACAATAAGAAATTTAGTAGGTAACGTTTATCCTGTTCTCTTAATATTATATATTGGACAGTAATGTCTATATAAATTATAAAGAAAGAGAGGAAAAAATAATTGTCATATTTTGAGAATTGGAATAAAAATAATTGTTGTTGCCCAACAGGAGCAACTGGTCCTAAGGGACCCACCGGCGCAACAGGAGCCACCGGTCCTAAGGGAACAACCGGAACAACAGGTGCCACGGGAGCAACAGGCGCAGGAACGACAGGTGCTACTGGCGCACAAGGTATTCAAGGTGTAACAGGAAATACTGGTGCCACCGGAGCCACAGGCCTAACTGGCGATACTGGCGCAACTGGAGCTACCGGTCCAGGAGGCGGAGCTACTGGTCCTACAGGCGCAACAGGTGCTACCGGACCATCGGGTGCCACTGGCGCACAAGGTATTCAAGGTGTAACGGGAGATACTGGTGCCACCGGACCTACCGGCCCAGGAGGCGGAGATACTGGTCCTACAGGCGCCACTGGCGCTACTGGACCATCAGGTGCTACTGGCGCACAGGGTATTCAAGGTGTAACGGGAAATACTGGTGCCACCGGAGCCACAGGACTAACTGGCGCAACTGGAGCTACCGGTCCAGGAGGTGGAGCTACTGGTCCTACAGGCGCAACAGGTGCTACCGGACCATCAGGTGCCACTGGCGCACAAGGTATTCAAGGTGTAACGGGAAATACTGGTGCTACCGGCGCAACAGGCGCAGGAGGCGGAGCTACTGGTCCTACAGGTGCAACTGGAGCAACAGGATCCACCGGTCCAACCGGCGCAACAGGCGCAGGAGGCGGAGCTACTGGTCCTACAGGTGCAACTGGAGCAACAGGATCCACCGGTCCAACCGGCGCGGCAGGTCTAACGGGAGCAACGGGTCCGGCAGGAGCCACAGGTACAACTGGAATAACTGGAGCCACAGGATCAACAGGACCGACTGGTGCAGCAGGTCTAACCGGCGCAACCGGTCCGGCAGGCGCAACCGGTACAACCGGAATAACGGGGGCCACAGGCTCCACTGGGCCGTTTATTTATACACAACATTTGCTAATGAACTTCGATAGAGGTTTTGCAGCTATACGGCGGCGTCTTTCTCTATCAAGATTAGGTTGTTGCGGTTATTCTCAATGTAATCTATAATACGCTGGTATTCGTCGGCATAATTGAGGTCTACCGTGATTTCCCCACCCTCATGTACCCATATCGTGTCAATCAGCTCCACAAGGATTCCCCTGTTTAGCTCCTGTATATTTCGGTACTTCAAAAAGGTTGTGAGATAGGGGTCGTCGGGGCCGATACCGTCAGCCATCACTTGCATTTCCTCTTTCAGATAGGTAATGTTTTGTTCAAGCTGTTGTATCTGTTCCGCAATCTTGCCTTTTAAGCGGCGGTATTCGTCTTTCGTGATTTCGCCGCCTTTCCAATCCATGTACAAGCTGTCAGCCGCGTCGTTGTATTGACTTAATTGTTTTTCAGCCGTTTTCAGCGAGTGGACTAATCGCTTGGATTCCCTGTGGACAATGGGAGCATTGTTAATCCTTGTTATTTCTTCCGATAGTGTGTCCACAAGCTCAATATGCTTTTGGAGTGTCGTTAGTACCGAGCTTTCCAGCTTATCCAGCCGGATAGTATGCTTGGTACAGGCTTTCTTGTCAACATACGTCCTGCAAAAGTAATACATGATATTGCGGGCCGCTTTACGGTGCATAGCCTTTTTGCAGTCAGCACAGCGCACAAAGCCGGAAAACAAATGTACCTCTTTCTGTCCGTTAGCTGTCCGAGTGTCCCGCGCATGTAGGCTCTGCGCCTTATCAAAGGTTTCTTTGTCAACGATAGGCTCATGCGTGTTGGGAACGACAAACCATTCATCTTCCGGCACACTGATTTGCGTATGCACTTTGTAGCTTATGACGCGGTATTTCCCTTGCACCATGACGCCTATATACATGGCGTTCTGCAATATCTTGGCAATGGTGCTGGCTGTCCATAAGCCGTCATTTATGCCGGAATTGGGGTTTTGGTACTTTAGGCCCTTTTTGCGCTTATATTCGGCGGGGTTCGGTTCGCCCATGTTGTTTAGCCTCTTGGCTATGCCCGACTTGCTATATCCCTCATTGACAAACCAGTTGAAGATGTTTCGGACTACCTGTGCGGAGTCCTCGTCAATCAGCAGGCTGTTTTTGTCGTTTGGGTCTTTTATGTACCCATACGGCGCAAACGCGCCTATAAACTCGCCGCGCTCCCGCTTCATCTTGAAAGTCTTGCGGATCTCCTCTGATGTTTGGGCCGCGAACTGCTCATTGAACATTCCCCTGATCGGGACTTCAAGGCCGCTTGCGGAACGGGGATTGACATAGGTATCAATAAATGGCGAGCTAAGATTGATGAAACGTGCGCCATGCGTCGGGATAAATTCTTCAAGAAACTTCTGCTGGTCGGCAAGATTACGGAAGCCACGCGCTAAAGACTTGATTATCATGCAGTTGACTTCTTTTCGCACAATACATTCCTCTAAGCGTTGGAACTGTGGCCGTAGTTTATCTGTGCCGGTTAAACCGTCGTCCGGGAAAACGTCAACAATGACATATGTACCCGGCTCAAAGTATTCATCAACAAAGTCACGAAGTATTTTTTCCTGATTTACGACGCTCTCACTTTCGTCCTCACTATCATCCTCCCTCGATAGCCGAATGTACAGGCCAATCTTCCATAACGGTTCTATGCGGGAACGCGAGTCTTGGCTCTTTCTTACTCGGGGCATTGTACCTCCTTCCCCTTATAATCACAGGCTTATTATACCATTTATCGCCTGTGATAACAAGGTATGCTTTGCATAAGCATTGAGGTAAATCCTTATTATTTCAGGCTGCTAAAGTAGTCGCCCAGCGATTGTGACAGCGTTTTTCTCTGTGAAACGAAACGTACCCGTACCGGCGTGTCGCCACATAAAAAGCAATATGGATTTCCAATCTGCTTTATAAAACTCTCCATTCTCTGCTCTGCCGGTAGGGAAGTGTCAATTTTCACATTGTTAATGTCTATCAGCGAAGTGCGGTCTATTTTGGTGATTTCCATTTCACGCATAGCCGCAAGCTGCGTACTGTTTAACACACATATCCCTCCCTAATAAATCGTTTCTTAACAAAATATGCGGTTCTGCTTGTACGTTATTCAAAGCAAAATAAGCAAAGTCGGATGGCTGCGGGCGCAGCCTCACGGAAATTTCATCCCCCCGTGGTTCTCACCGGGCTGCCCTCATTGCGTGCGACGCTTTTAACGCTCAAGCTGTGACTGGACAGGAGTCTCTTTAATAT